>ENA-UEPW01000533-UEPW01000533.1-human-gut-metagenome-genome-assembly--contig:-NODE-533-length-26400-cov-15.418341_pt1 | contig 26400 bp, 23 predicted proteins | sample MGYA00242935_ERZ507936 | MGnify/ENA primary metagenome ERZ507936 (study PRJEB26167, sample SAMN06115469) | human gut metagenome | host: Homo sapiens | place: China:Chongqing | collected 2016-06-23... | reverse complement strand
TCACGCTTGTCGTAGCGCCGGGTCGTCACGACGGAGGAATGTCCCATCGCCTGCCGCACGGTGTTGATGTCGGCGCCAGACTCAAGGAGCCGCGTCGCAAAGGTTCGGCGCAGATCATGCGGCGTGAAGGACGAAACCTGAGATTCGTCCGCCCTGGCGCGCAGCAGCTGATGGATGGCGCCGGCCGTAATCGCCCGGTATGGCTGGATGTTGTCGCCCTTCTTCGCAAGCACCCTCGGGTGGTTTGCCGATAAAAAAAGGTCGAAAAAAAACGGCTCTCCCGTGAAGGAGAGCCGAAAACGAACCCAATGAGGATGGGATGCCGCTGAAAAAGGCGGACGTATTGGCGGATGAAAGGGCGTTATTTGGCGATGCCGAGCGCCTTTTCGATGTCCGCGAACATCATGTCGGTGGCGCGCAGGCCGCCCTCGGCGAGGTACCAGGCGGACGAGGTGAGGTAGACGATGCGGCCGTTCTTTGCGGCATCGGTCCTCTCGACGAGCGGGTTGGCCATCACGTCCTGCGCGAGCTTGGCGCCTGCACGGGAGATGGCGGAGTCGCGGTCGCAGACGAAGATGAAGTCGGGATTGAGCTTGACGAGAAGCTCGAACGAGGACTCGCTGCCGTGGTCGGTGTTGGCGCCGTGGGCGATGTTTTTGAAGCCGAACTCGTTGCCGATGAGGGAGCCCTTGGACTTGAGGCCGAGCATGTTGAAGTGGCTCGAGGTGACCATGCCGACGACGGCGGTGCGGCCTGCGGAGGCGGTGCGGATGGCGGCGGCGCGGTCGTCGAAGGCGCGGCCTGCGGCCTCGGCCTCGGCGGTCTTGCCGAAGATGCCGCCGAGCTGCACGAGCTTGGCCTTCGTCTGCTCGAGGCTGCCGAGCTCGCGGTCGGTCTTCTGATAGATGACGGGCGCGATGCGGCGCAGTTCGGGGATCTTCTTGACGAGGCGGCCGCTCACGAAGATGACGTCGGGTTCGCTCGCCATGAGGGCCTCGAAGTCGACTTCCTTGGGCGTGCCGGTGTTGACGATCTTCGAGTCGTTCTTGTACTTCACGAGCCAGGGAAGGGCCGTGGACTTCGGCAGGGCGGTCACGCGGTCGCCGAGCCCCCAGGCGTCCATCGTGTCGAGGACGGCGTAGTCGAGCACGGCGACGCGCTTCGGGTCCTTCGGAATGACGACCTCGACGGGCGCGTTCTTCTCGTTGAAGGTCTGCACCGTGAGGGTTTCGGCCGCCTGGGCGGCGACGGCGGGCAGGGCGGCGGCCGCGACGAGGAGCGCGGCGAGCGTGCGGGAGAGCATGGTCTTCATGGTTTTCCTGTTTGTATGGAGACGGTTGTTGAAAGGTGTGCGTGGATGAAATGGTTGAGTTGACAGCCCGTGCAGGGACTCAGTGGTAGAGCGCCATGGGGCGGCCGTCGACCTCGACGATCCTGAAGTCGACGCCGTAGACCGCCCTGAGGCGCTCCTCGGTCATGACCTCGGCGGGCGTGCCCGCGAAGGCGAGCCTGCCGTCCTTGAAGGCGCAGATGCGGTCGGAGTAGAAAGACGCGAGGTTGATTTCGTGCAGGACGAGGATGACGGTCTTGCCGAGCTCGTCGGCGAGGCGCCTCAGGAGCTTCATCATCGAGAGCGAGTGGCGGATGTCGAGATTGTTCGTGGGCTCGTCGAGGAAGATGACGTCGGTGTCCTGGGCGAGGACCATGGCGATGAAGGCGCGCTGGCGCTGGCCGCCCGACATTTCGTCGATGAAGCGGTCGGCGAAGGCCTCGAGGCCCATGTAGCGGATGGCCTCGTCGACGCGGTGCCGGTCGTCGTCGGTGAGTCGCGTGCCCGAGTGCGGAAAGCGTCCGAATCCCACGAGTTCGCGGACCGTGACCTTCATCTGGACGGTGTTCGTCTGGGTGAGAACCGCGAGGCGTCTGGCGAGCGCGCGGGTGTTCCAGCTTTTGATCGAGCGTCCGTCGAAGAGCACGTCGCCGTGCTCGGCGGCGAGAAGGCGTGCGGCGATGCCGAGCACGGTGGACTTGCCCGCGCCGTTGGGGCCGATGAGCGACGTGACCTTTCCCTTCGGGATCTCGAGCGAGACGTCGTCGACCACGGGAATGCCGTCGTAGAGCTTGGTGAGCGTTTGGATGGAGAGCATGGTCATTGCGGATCAGAGTCCTTTGCTGCGAAGGATGAGGTAGAGGAAGTAGACGCCGCCCATGATCGTGATGAAGACGCTCACGGGGACGCTGAAGGCTGCGAGGTGCTCGACGGCGAACTGTCCGCCCGCGAGCACGACGATGCCGATGAGGATGCTGCCTGCGATGAGCGTGCCGTGGCGGTAGGTCATGAAGAGGCGGCGCGAGAGGTTCGCGGTGATGAGGCCGAGGAAGGAGATCGGGCCCACGAGCGCGGTGGCGACGGCGATCGAGAGCGCAACGCCCACGAGAAGGCGTCTCGTCGTGCGGTCGTAGTCGACGCCGAGGCTCGTGGCGGCGTCGCGCCCGAGCGCAAGGATGTTGAGGACGGCAAGGTCGCGGCGCAGCACGAAGGCGAGCATCGCCAGAATCACGAGGGCGGCCGGAATGAGGGACGCGGAGACGTTGGTGAAGCTCGCGGTGAGGGAGTTCATCAGCGCGTCGTATTCGTTCGGGTCCATCATGCGCACGAGCGAAGCCTGAATGCTCGAGAAGAACGTGGTGAGGACCGTGCCGATGAGAAGGATGTAGAGGACGTTGCCGCCCGTCTTCTCGAAGAGGACGCCGTAGATGAGAAGGCCCATGACGCCCATGAGCGCAAGATCGACCGCGAACTGCGCGACGGGATCCGTGGCGACTGCGCTCGTCGCGCCGAAGACGAAGGCGACGACGGTGTGGATGAGTACGTAGAGCGAATTCATCCCGAGCAGGCAGGGCGTCACGATGTTGTTTCGGATGACGGTCTGGAAGACGAGCGAGGCGCCCGCGACGGCGACGGCCGCCGTGACGATGCCCGCGAGGCGCGGCAGGCGCAGCGACATCGCGTAGTCGAAGAACCTCGGGTTGACGAATGCGAACTGGTAGAGAAGGCAGGCCGTGACGGCGCAGACCGCAAGGAGCGTCATCACGATGCGGCGTCTGCGGGCGGCGGCGAGAAGGGCCGTCGTCGAGGCGGAGACGTCTGCGGACGGGGCGGCGGGGCTGCAGGCCCCGAGGGCGGACTGGCAGGAGGACATCATCGGGCTCCCGGAGTGGAGGCGGACCTGCCGCCTGAAGTGAAGAGAGACTTGACGTTGGCGAGCGTGAGTGCCCTGCGGCCGCATCGGAGCCTGTGCAGGATGAGCGCGATGAAGACGGCGCTGCCGACGATCCCGACGATGAGCTCGATCGGGAGCTCGAAGGGCGCGACGACGGTGCGTGCGGCGAGGTCGCAGAGGAGCACGAAGAGCGCGCCCGCGAGCGCGGTGTCGGCGAGCGTTCCGCGCAGGTCGTCGCCCTTGAAGAGCGAGACGAGGTTCGGGATGATGAGGCCGATGTAGGAGATGCTGCCCACGACGGTGACGACGGCGGCCGTGATCATGGCGGCGATGGAGAGACCCATGAAGAGGATGCGCTCGTAGGAGAGGCCGAGTCCTCTGGAGAAGTCGCGGCCCATCCCGACGATGTTGAAGTGGCGCGCGAAGACGAAGGCGAGCGCGATGAGAGGCACGGCAAGCCAGACGAGCTCATAGCGGCCCTGCATGACCATGGAGAAGTGCCCGACGGTCCAGCTCGCCATCGCCTGCGTCATGTCGAAGCGGTGGGCGAGAAAGCCCGTGACGCCCATGACGACGTTGCCGAACATGATGCCGATGAGCGGGACGAGCATGACGTCCTTCGCCTGCATGCGCAGCACGAACGCCACGAAGAGCCAGGTGCCCGCCATGGCCGCCGCGAAGGCGAAGAGAGCCCTGTCCCAGATCGTCGAGGCGGGCATGAAGAGGAGCGCGAGCAGAATGCCGAGCTGCGCCGACTGGATCGTCGCACCCGTCGTGGGCGAGACGAACTTGTTCGCGCAGAGCTGCTGCATGATGAGGCCCGCAATGCTCATCCCCGCGCCCGTGCAGAGGACCGCAAGGAGCCTCGGCAGGCGTGAGTCGAGAAAGAGGGCGATGTGCGCGGCGTCGCCCGCAATGAGCGCCACCGGCGTCACGTCGCCCGCCCCCGCAAAGAGGCTGAGAACCGAGACGACGAGGGTCGCGGTCATAAGCACGAGTGTTGATCGCGGCATGATGATTGTGCGTGAAAGATATCGTGTGATTTTTACCTGCGTCATGGTCGCTCGTGTGAAGAATCTGCACAGGAGCAGGAGCCTACACTTTATTTGGATTCTTAACGAGAACCATTCTCAATTACATTCTGTTGCATCTTCCTCCGGGAAGTTTACGGACGCATAAAAACGTCTGAGGGAGAGAATTGCGGGCGGCATCTCCGGCTTCGAGGCGTTGGTGCTCTAGGGATTGCAGCGTCGGAAAAGGCGGGGTTGAAGACGGCGGGGAAGGGGGTGTCTACGACTTCCAGCTTAGTTCTGGAATGAGAATTGTTCTCACGGAGTTGTGTATGATGCGTTCATTCAATCCGATTCGGACGCCTTCGGAGGGGCCCCATGCGGGCCCCGATCGTTCCCGCGTCCTCCATCAACCTTCATCCGTGCGGGCGACGGGCCCGCCTTCAGAAAAAATGAACGACTCTCTGCGCACTCTCACGCTGCTGCCGCTTGCCGCGGCGGTCTCCTCGGTCTTCGCCGCCCCTGCGGACGACGCGAAGTGGAACACTCTTGAAACCTCGGTCGTGTCCGCCACGGGCTACGAGCAGGACGTCCGCAGGGCGCCCGCGAGCATGTCGGTGACGACGGCCGAAGAGCTTGCGACGAAGCCCGTGACCGACATCGGTTCGGCGATCGGCGATGTGCCGGGCGTTGAAATCGGCACGACGAAGATGGGCAATACGACCGTCTCGATCCGCGGGTTCGGCTCCGCCTACACGCTCATCATGACAGACGGCCGCCGCCAGAATACGAGCGACGCCATGATCGACAACGGTTTCAATCCGACGTCGGTCTTCATGCCGCCTCCCGGGATGATCGACCGCATTGAAGTGCTTCGCGGCCCGGCCTCGCTCGTCTGGGGTTCTGACGCCGTGGGCGGCGTGGTGAACATCATCACCAAAAAGCACCCGAACGACTTTACGGGCTCCTTCACGGTTGAAGGCCAGTTCCAGCAGCACGACGAATGGGCCAATCACGGCGGCGCGAGCTTCTATGTCGGCGTGCCGATCATGAAGGACGTGGTGTCGCTGGCTCTTCGAGGCCGCTACAACGCCTGGGGCAAAACGGAAATCATGACGCCGGGCGATGCGCTCGCGGCGCACTCCCCGACGGAAGGCTATACGGAAAACGCAGGTGCGCGCCTCACGGTGACGCCCGACAATGCCAACACCTTCTGGGTCGACGGCGACTTCACGCGCTTCAAGGGCGGTTCGATGAACACCTCGAAGCTCTCCATCCAGTCCCGCCAGTGGTACCACAAGTACAACCTTGCGGCGGGTCATGAAGGCGAATACGACTTCGGCAAGACCGAAACGTTCGTCCAGTGGAATCGCCTCGACAAGGTGAAGGGCATCTCGACGCCCAACGACCCGACGAAGTCCTCCTACTCCGAAACGCACGGCACCTTCAACGATCCGCTCGCTTCGAGCGAAAACTTCGAGCTTTCCTCGAAGCTCGTCAAGCCCGTCGAGCTCGGCTCTTTCGGGAGCATGGTCGTGACGGCGGGCGGAGACGCGATCTATGAAACCTTCGTCAATAATCAGTCGACCGCCAGCCTCATTCAGGGCAAGACGCTTGACCAGACGCAGCTCGCAGCGTTTGCCGAAGGCGAGTGGTTCATGAACGACCAATGGTCCGCTACGGTCGGCGGCCGCGTGATGTGGAGCGACATCTTCGGTGCTCATGCCATTCCGCGCGCCTACATCGTCTGGCAGCCGATGGAGGCCCTGAGCGTCAAGGGCGGCGTCGCCGCAGGCTACAAGACACCCGACGTCCGTCAGCTCTTCAACGGCCGCTACAAGCTTGCGCAGGGCAACAGTTACTACGGCGATCCCGACCTGAAGCCTGAGGAAAGCTGGAGCTACGAGCTCTCCTCCACGGCCGAAATCGGTGGCATCGCCTCCGTGACCCTCGGCGGCTTCTTCACGCAGTTCAAAAACATGCTTGCCACCGAAGAGATCAAATCCAGCATCTACAAGGCGGTCAACCACGGCCGCGTCGAATCGAAGGGCGTCGAACTGCTCTTCAAGACCGTACCTGTGTGGAACACGCGCTTTACCGGCGGCTACACCTTCACGGACGCCGAGATCACCGAGGGCGCAAGCAAGGGCAAGCGCCCCAACGCGCTTCCCCGCCACGTCCTGACGGCCCGTCTCGACTGGGCGTACGGTCCGTACACGGCCTACGTGAAGTCCTCCTCGAAGTTCGACATGGCCGTCAAAAACCCGGGCAAGATCGGCGCCCGCAATGCGCCCAAGTACGAGGACTACACGATCGTCGACATCGGCGGCAGCTGGACGCCCGTGAAGAACCACGTCATCGCCTGGGCCGTCAACAACGTGCTCGACAAGGACACGGCCGTCTTCGAGAAGTCCGGCACCTCGAGTTGGGCCAACATCTACAGCAACTACATCGAGGGCCGCAACCTCTGGCTCTCCTACACGTACTCCTTCTAAGGCGTCCGCGCCCCGCACGAGCGGGGCCTGCGGCCGGCGGCGCGGTTCCGTCCCATCGGGCGGGACCGCATTCGCGCACTGCGGGCTCTGCAAGCCAAACCACAACCACCACAACAGGAACCACATATGGAATGGATGAAGGAAGCCGTCGACTACGTGATCTTCGGCATTCTCGGCCTCATGGGCTTCGTCGCACTCTGGCTCACGATCGAGCGCATGCTCTTCCTCAAGCGCTACAGGCCGGCGGACTACGCCTCCGAGGAGGAGCGCGGCATTGCGCTCACGAAGAACTTCACGACGCTCTACATCATCTACTCGAACGCCCCCTACGTCGGACTGCTCGGCACGGTGATCGGCATCATGCTCACGTTCTACGACATGGGCAGCACGGGCGCGATCGACGCGGGCCGCATCATGACGGGTCTCTCCCTTGCGCTCAAGGCCACGGCGCTCGGTCTGGCCGTCGCGATTCCGACGCTCATCTCCTACAACGGCCTGCAGCGCGCGATGAACGTCGCCTCAAGGCGCAGGGCCTGACGGAGGAGAGCTCATGACGATCGAAATCCCGAAGAAGGAGCCCCTCAACATCGTTCCCTTCATCGACATCATGCTCGTGCTCCTTGCCATGGTGCTCTCGGTCTCGACCTTCATCGCAAAGGGCGAGATTCCGATTGTGCTGCCCGAGTCGAGAAGCGCGCAGGCTCCCCTCAAGAATTCGAACGAGGTCCTCATCCAGGTGACGGGCGAGGGAACCCTGCACTGGAACGGCGAAGAGGCCACGCACGAGGAGATCGACGAGCGGCTCCGCGGCATCTCCCGAGACGTGCGCCTCGTCCTTCGCATCGACCGCACCACGAGCTTCGAGCACTTCATCCGTCTTCTCGACATGATCAAGGGCGTTCATCATGAAAACTTCGTCATTGCCGCCGAAAAGCGCGGCTAAGGCGGGCGGCGAGACCCGCACGGCGTTCGCCGCAGCCTGCGCGCTCTACCTCCCGTGCCTGACGCTCGCCGTCTGGGGCGCGTCCCTCGCGCCCGCACCCGCTTCCGTCGGCGCAGAGGGCATCATGCTCGCCGTCGCACAGTTCGAGAGCGCCGTGGCGGCCCCCGCCACCGCCGCCGAACCCGCTCCTGTGCCCGAGCCGGATCCTGAGCCTGCGGCGGAATCCGAACCCGAGCAGGCTGCGGAGCCTGAACTCAAGCCTGAACCCGATCCTCAGCCGGAACCGGAGCCCGAACCCGAACCTCAGCCTGAACCTGAACCGGAACCCGAGCCGCCCCTGCCTGCGCCCGAACCCATTCCTGAACCCGTTGAGGTCGTCAAGCCCGTGAGGAAGGTGACTGTGGCCCGCAGGCCGCCCGAAAAGCGGCCGGAGGCAAAACGTCCCGATCGTCCCCGCAGGTCTCACGCGCCGGAAGTCGCGGCGCCCGTCCCTGCAACCCCCGCTGTTGCGGCTGTGCCTGCCGCCGCGCCTGCCGCTCTGTCCGCACCCGCCTCTCCTGCCGAACCCGCGCTTCTCGTCGTGGGCAGGGACGGGGATCCGTTTCTCGGTGAAGTGCGAGAGGCCGTTCTCTCCACGCTTGAATATCCGCGCGAGGCCCGCCGCATGAGAAGGCAGGGCACCGTGACCGTGCAGTTCGTGATCGGCCCCGACGGCCGCGTGAGCGGCATCTCGGTTCATGAAGGGAGCGGCCACGACATGCTCGACCGCGAGGCCTGCGCCGCCGTCGCGCGCGCAGCCTCCCTGTGGGGGAGCCCCGGCCGCACCGTGCGCATCCGCATGCCCGTGGTCTTTACACTGAAAAAGGGAAGGGGATGATGAAGAAAAAGCTTTCGCTTGCGACTCTTTTCGCCCTTGCGTGTTCGATCGGAGGCACTCAGGCGTCCGAGCCCGTCTGCACGATGAGCTTCATGAAGGGGAGCGTGACCGATTCCGGGAACCGTCCCGTCACGGTCTTCTACGTGACCGACGGCGCAAGGCTCGGTCCCGCCGTCGACGGCGTCTGCAGACTGCTTTCGGGCACGAAGGGATCCCAAACGGAGTGCGCGACAGTTGCCGTGGACGTTCCGGACCGCACCGCCTTTCTCACGCCCACGGCCTCAAGCCTCGGGCGCAGCGGACTCGAAACGGGCGGTCCGCCCGCGGGCGGACGCGCGGCCGAGCTCGTCGAATGCCTGGAAAAGACCGTGAAGCCCGAAGTGGAGAGGCGGCTGGAAGGCCGCGCCGTGACGCACGTCCTCATGGGACACTCCTTCGGAGGTCTCTTCGCACTCTCGACAATGGCTGCCCGCCCCGCGTTCTTTGACGCCTGGGTGGCGGCCGATCCGTCGCTCTGGTGGGACGGCGGCGTGCTCGTCCGAATGCTGGAGGAGAATCCTGCGGCGGGGCGCTCGGGCGCCTTCGTCTATGCGGGCTTCGGGTCGGCCCTGAGGAAGACGGGCGGCACGACGGCAAGCCGGAATCTCGCCTCCGAAGACCGCTTCAGGGCGGCGCTCGAGGGCTTTGCGGGGCCCGATGCGACCATTGTCGTGGAGGACTATCCGCGCGAGACCCACGGCACGATTGCCGTCCCCGTGTTTCACGAGGCGATGAAGCGGCTTCTCATCCGAGGAGCGGCAGGAGCCGCGAAACAGCCGGTCGAAGTGAGGCAGTGACGGTCGGTAGGAAGTGGACGAAAGAAAGAACGCCCGGCCCTCCGTGAGGAGGACCGGGCGTTTCGTCAGGTCGGAACCGTGAACGGTCGATTAGAAGTTGACGCGCATCGTGGCCTCGAAGGCTTGGTTCTGACGGCCGGCGTCACCGGCGGAGAGACCGTAGCTCATGCCGAGGTTGAGGTTCTTGTAGGTGGACATGTAGCCGACCTTGAGGTCGCCCACGAAGTTGCCCGAAACGTCGTAGTCGAACGTGTCGGTCGTGGAGGAGCCTTCAAGCGTGTAGGACGATTCCGTGTCGCCGAAGCGGCCGCGGAGCGTGACGTCCACATAGGGCTTGACCTCGAAGGTCTGGAACATGAAGGACGGGGTCTGGACCGTCACGCCGACGGGCACTTCGAAGATCGTGGCTTTGTCTTCGGACACGTCGAAGAGCTTCGTGGTGCCGGCAGCGATTTCATAGTCGTCCATGTCGACGATCGAGACGCGGGCGCCGGCGTGCGGCGTCAGCGTGAAGGCGCCCGACTTGAACTCGCGTTCGGCACGGATGCCGGCGGAGAGGGCCTTGGCCTTGAGTTCGGAGGCGAGCTCGAGGTTGCCGAGCTGCATCGTCACGTCGCCGTCGGTCGTCACGTAGGAGAGCGTGCCGATGACGTTCGTCTCACCGTACATGCGGGAGCCCCAGAGGTGCAGGCCGACGTTCTTGACATCGGTCGAGACGGGGAGGACGTCTCCTTCGCCGTCGGCTTCACCCGACTGGTAGGAAGCGGCGGCACCGATCGTCCAGCCGTTCTGCAGATGGGTGTCGAAACCGCCCATGATGCCGTAGGTGTCAAGGGAGTAGCCGTACGCGGAGCCGCCCATGGAGAGGTCGTCCGTCTTGAGGCGGGCGCCCATCGGCTGGACCCACCAGCCGCCCATTTCCTTGGGCATCGTGGCGGCATGATGCTCGATCATGTCGGCCGTGTAGCCCAGGAAGTCAACCGTCATGGCCTTGACGCCGGAGATGGCGCCGAGCCCCGTCACGGAGTTGATCATGCTGCTGATCTCCTGGAGTGAGGCGCCCGTGGAGAGGATCTGGTTGATCAGCTGGGTGTCGGGACCCGTGAAGCGTTCGCCGGCGAAGATCTGCGAGACGAGGTTCTTCGCGGAGACGTTGAGGCCGGAGCCTTCGACGGACGTGCCGCCGGCAACGATCATCCAGTCGCCTTCGGAGTTCTGCTTGATCTCGAAATTGTTGCCGACCTGGTTCTTCCAGGCTTCGGCGGCGGTGAGATCACCCTTCTCGAGCTTGTCCTTGAGGCCAGCATGCTCGAAGTTCTCGAAGAGCTTGTAGGCGCCCCAGGTGAGGTTCGCACCGTCAAGCTTGATCTTGGTGCCATCGCCGGCCGTGATCTGCCCCTTGTTGGTGCCTTCGGCCGTGAAGAGGGCGGTGCGGTTGAAGTTGGCGGCGTCGAACTTGAGCGTCGTGTTGCCGGCGAAATTGAGCTTGGCGCCGTACTTCACTTCAGGGGGGTTGGCGTCGGTATCGGCGGTCGTGCTCGTGGCAGCGCCGCCGAAGGTCACCTTGGCATCTTCACCGAATACGACGGGCGCGCCGACTTCAAGGACGAAGTTCGGAGTGGTCTTGGTGGTCGTCGTGTCGGCCTTGATCTTGTCGGCCATGGACGTGGCGACGTTGAGACCGAGGTAGCCGGATTCAGCCGTCAGCGTGCCGTTGATCTTGTCGGTCTTGTGGATGATGACGTCGGATTTCTTGATGTTGAGCGTGCCGTTGCCGAGCGAGAGGGAGCCGACTTCAACGCGGGAGGCGGCTTCGATGTTCAGCGTCTGGGTGCCCTTGGCCTGAGTAATGGCATCGAGCTTGACGGAGCCGCGGTCTTCTTCAGGCTTGTTGGCGCCTTCGCCTGCGCCTGCGCCTTCGCGGCTGGTCACGACCTTAGACATGGTGGGCTCGACGGAGGTCGAGGCAAACGTGATCGAGCCGATGGCCACGTCGCTGTTCGTGATCTTCTGAACCGCGTCGACAGTGGTTTTGTCGATGGCAAGCTTGTCGGTTTCAGCCTTGATGGACGCGTCGTAGGACTTCTGGAACGCCTCAAGCTGCTTTTCGTTCGAAGTTCTCGAGGTTCCTGGCGTAGTCATCCTTCGTCCACTTGGAGGTGTCGACCGTGACCTTCTTGTCATCTGCGACGCCATCGTTGACCTTGTCAAGGGCGGTCTTGATGAAGCCCTCGAGCTTTTCAACCTTGAAGGACGGCGTCACCTTGAGGGACGTCGAATTGAGCGTGAGGCTGCCGAGCGACAGGGAAGGCGTATAGCCATGGCCGTCGAACTCGTCAGTCTTGGCGGTGCCAACCTTGTTGTTTTCAATCTTGAGCTGGGCGTTGTTGTAGACCGTGACGGAGCCGAACTTGGTGACATCCCAAGAACCCTTCTTTTCCGTTTCGGTATTGTCTTCGGTGCCGGTCTTGGAAGTGGCGGTTTCAACTTTCCAGTCGGCCTTGTAGCCGGAGAGCGTGACGTCGCCCTGATTGTAGGTGCCGTCAGCAACGATCTTGCCGTTGTCATCCTGCTCGAAGGCCTGAGCCTTGCCGAAGGTGAGGGAGGCGCCGGAGGCGAGGTACTGGTTCTTCTCCTGAGAGCGGTCGAACTTGCCGTTCTGGGCGAAGGAGCCCACAGTGAAGCCCTTGTTGACGGTGAACTGGTCGTCCTTGGTCACGGTAACGAGGTCGCTGATCTTGGAGTCGGCAACTGCATCCATGCCGTACTCGAGGTAGTCGGCGGAGAGGGTGCCGGCGGCACCGACGGTAACGGCATCCTTCTTCTGGGCGTTGATGGTGCCCCAGATGGACTTGCCGTTGATTATGGCCTTGTCAGCATCGGAGGCGATGGTGAGGCTGGAGCCGCTGTCAAGAGCGCCTTCGGCGTTGACGAACTGGCCGCCGGTCTTGAGCGTGACGTTGTCGTAGGTCACACGGACGCGCGTTTCGGGCGTCGTCTCGGTATCGCCTTCCTTCTTCTCGCCTTCGGCCTTGAGCGTATAGCCGTTGTCCTTGTTCGTCAGGGTGGCGTTCGTGAGCGTGATGTCGCCCATGAAGACGGAGGCGGGAGCGGCCTCAAGCTTCTTGTCCTCAGTGAGATCTTCGATAGTCACGTTCTTCTTGGCGCCGTCCGTGCACGTGACTTCGATCTTGCCCTTGTCCTTGGTGTTGTCGAAGCTGCCGTTGATCGTCAGATTGTCTTTGACCTTGAACGTGCCCGTGTTGACGAGGGAGCCGGTGACCGTGATCGCCTTGTTGGCCTCGATCGTGCCGTTGTTGACGAACGTGCCGCCTTCATTGACGTCAAGACCGACGTTGAGCGTCAGGCTGAAAAGGTCGTTGGTGAGCTTGCCGGCAGTCTTGTTGGCCTCGTCCTTGCTGATCGTGATCTTGTCACTGTTCTGGTCATTGATCGTGACCTTGCCGGAGGCGTTCGTGAAGTCCTTGTTGAAGGTCTTGGCCCAGTCTTCGTCCCAGGTCTTTACGTCCTTGATGGTGTTGGGGACGGTGTTGGCTCCGGTACCGACGGTCAGCGTGACGTCCTTGTTGACTTCCTGCTTCCCATCGGCGGCCATGGCGCCGGTGGAGAAGACGGCGAGCGTGGTCAGGACGGCCGCGACGAGCGGCTTCCTGGAGAAGGTGGCGTTGCTCATTGATTTATCCTTTGTTGACGATCCTAGTGTCGTACGTAAGTGTCAAATGCCCGCAAGGATACCAAAGACAGGCGCAGGGGAGAATGCCTGTTTTGTGTCGTCTTGACCTGAATCAGCAGCCGGGACGCCCAAAACCGTTGAGGGGCGGTGATCCTGCTCAAGTTTCGGGATGCTCCTCTTGTGGAAAACCCTTATTCTGGTCTCCTGAGAAGGGCAGGACGTCGAGGAGACGGGCGCTGTCGGCGTTCAAGCGCATTCGCGCAAATGTCTGTATCCTTTCGTCATCATGGAGAACGGACGGCAGGATCCCCTTATATCGTGGTCGTCCGGCGAAATCAGATTTAGGAGACCTGAAGATGGGACTCGACTTGTACGCGGGTACCTTCACCCGTTATTACACCCGCAACTGGAAGACGGTCGTGGAGGCCTGGGCCGAAGCCAACGGCGTCGACTTCAAGCGCACCGAGGCCGAGGACGAGGAGAATCTCTCCCCCGAGGAGGTGCAGGAGATCGTCTGCGCCTGGCGCGACGAGATGCTCCAGGCGGTGACGCCTGAAAACCAGCTTCCCGAGACCTGGGAGGAGAGCAACGACAAGGCCTACTACACGGACAAGCCCGACTGGGACGCCTTCGGCGCGATGCTGCTCGTGACGGCCGCCCACACGTACGAGGAGACGATTCCCGAAACGCTCGAAAAGGGCTGGGACTTCACGGAACATCCGCTCATCAAGCGCCTCGCCGAGGACCACGAGCACGTCTACTCGCTTTTCCGCAGCGTGATGGTCTGGGTTCCGATCACGAAGTCCACGATGGTCTTCCGCGGCCCGATGCCCACGGGCAATGAGGTGATGATCGGCACGCTCGCCGCGCTTGAACAGGAACTCGAGCACATCAACGAGATCTGCTGGCTCGCCAAGGAGGAGACGATCCTCTCGTGGACCGAAACCGAAGGCTATCCCGCCAAGACGCTCAAGGACGTCGAGACGGGGGCAGAGGACGGCAAGAAGGAGACCTACAGCACCGAGTCCCTCGCCAAGTTTGCCTTCTCGATCTTTTGGCGCGCCATGAAGTTCGCCAAGGAAAACCGTACGCCGGTCCTCTTCGACTACTAAGCCGACCGTCGACCAAAACCAAAAGCCGATTCCGAATGCTCATGCGGGATCGGCTTTTTTATTCATTCGGGATCGCCCGGATGGGGGCGACGGTGCTTTTGGGTGTGGCGTTTTGGCGTCTTGAATTCCTTCCCGTCCTCATTCTCCGTAGAGCCATTCGTCGAGGTCCCACCAGAGTTCGAAGAAGACGCGGGAGAGGAGGGCCGCGTCGCCGTAGGCGTCGTGGTGTCCGCCTCGAGCGCCGAGTCCGTACCATTCGAGCAGGGCGTCGAGCCCGTTGCGGCGGCGCTCCGACGGAATCGCCCTGGCGAGCACGAACGAGTCGACGACGGTGCAGCAGTCCTCGAACCTCGGTGCGCCGGGACGCGCGGCCTGAAGCTCACGATTGAGCCAGAGAAGGTCCATCGTGCGGTCATGGATCACGACGGTCTTGCCGCGCACGGCCTCGAGCAGCTCGTCCGCACGGGCCGCAAACTCGGGGCAGTGCTCGAGCTCGCAGTCCTGAATGCCGTGCACGCGCCTTGCGCCCGCCTGGGAGCGTCGGTGCGGATTGCAGCGAAAGTGCAGGCCGCCCGTCACGTTCTGCTCGACGTCCGTCTCGACGAGGGCCACCTCGATGAGGCGCCCTTTGCGCCCGCCCGTCGATTCGGTGTCGAGAAAGACGAGGGACTCTGCTCGGTCGAGCGCCGCATGCACGCCTTCGAGCCTTGCGCGGCGCTCCGCCTCCGACGTGAGAAGGTCGGGATTGAAATGCGTTCCCGCATGGAAAAGGCTCTTGCGAAGGACGTCGGCGTCGTCTTGTACGGGAAGGCGGGCAAGAAGCTTCGAGAGTTCGGGCAAGAGCGGGGCGGGCAGGACGGGACGTGCGGCGACGGGATGCCTTTCGGAAGGCAGAAGCGTTGCGGCAGAGGCGTTCGGAAGGACGGTATGCGGAAGAATGACGGTCATGGCGATGATTCTCTTGATGATGCATTTGCGCCATGTTAGGAGACAGTGCGTCAGTTCGTGACGCACAAGCGCGTCTTCGGGACGTCGTTCCGACTGCGTCAGGAGTTGACGCATGGGGGGCGATACTGAAGAAAACGGAGGGGGATCCGCAGGGGTCGCCATGTCAGGGTCCGCGCTCTCCTCCCGAATCTGGAGTCAAAGACATGGAATACACCGCCTACAAGTTCCAACCGTCATTTATTGAGGAGCGTCTCAAGAGCTATAAGTCGAACCTGATGAAGTTCAAGGGACACGACGATCTCGTCGGCAATGCCGTCCGCGTCATTCGGGAGAGGCTCGAGAGTGATCCGCGCCGCTATCTTTCCTACGGTCCCTACTGGTGGGCCATCAAGAAGGTTCTGGTCGACAACGGCGTGCCGCTGGGGAAGGTCGACGACGAGGAGGTCAGGCTCGCCTACACGGGGACGACCGACGAGGAGACCATCGTGATGGCCGAGGAGTTCAGGAACAACTGTCTTGGCAACATGAAGCTCTACACCGACCGCTTCATGCTCGACGAGGAGTCGGGCAGGTGGTGGAGGCTTCGCGATCCCGACATGGCAGCGGCGGGCGCCATGGCTGCGCCGGACATCATCGATTACATGCGCGAGTTCTGACGCAGGCCCCGCCGCGGGGGCTTCGGCAGATGCGGGCGCCTTGCACGACGGGCGCCCGTGGTCGTTCCGCGCACCGGACTGTCGAGTGGCGCCTCTCCTGCTGAGGGTGTTGGGTGCATTCTCAGTCTTTTGGGTTAGGAAAAGACATCCTTCGGGATGTGTGGAATCGTTGCGGGCTGTGTCATAATCGAACGCGTATGTCCCGCAAAAGGGCGCCACCGTCCCCCGAGGGCGTCCGCCGGCAGCGGGATCCTGACAGAAGACAGAATAGAAAAGGAAGTCCAGCCGTGGAATTCATCCTCAATCCGATCGTCATATCGGTCGTCGTGCTCTGCGCGCTCTGCCTTGCGCGCGTCAATGTTCTTCTCGCCCTGATTGCGGCCTCTCTGGTCGCGGGTCTCACGGGCGGGCTCGGTCTCACGAAGTCGATGGAGCTGCTCTCGGGCGGCTTCAGCGCCAACGCGACGACCGCGCTCTCCTACATCCTTCTGGGCACTTTCGCCGTGGCGATCGCGCACACGGGCCTCATGCAGATGCTCGTGCGTTGGATCGGTGCCAAGATGGGTGGCAGGCCGCTTGTCTTCTGCTTCGGCCTGGCGTTCATCGCCTGCCTTTCGCAGAACGTGGTGCCCGTGCACATCGCCTTCATTCCGCTTCTGATTCCGCCGCTGCTCAAGCTCATGAACAAGATGAAGCTTGACCGCCGCGCGGTCTCCTGTGCTCTCGGCTTCGGCCTTACGGCTCCGTACGTGTCGCTGCCCATCGGCTTCGGCCTCATCTTCCAGGGCATCGTCGCGCAGTCCATGACGCAGAACGGCATGGCCGTGACGGTGGCGGACGTGGCGTCGGTGGCCTGGATCGCCGGCCTCTCGATGGTCGTCGGTCTCGTGCTCGCCGTCTTCTACTTCACTCGTCGTCCCCGCACCTATCTCGACAAGCCCGTCGTGGGCGTGACGGAGTCCGACGAGGAGATCCGCTTCGGTCTGAGGCACTGGGTCACGCTCGGCGCGATCGTCGCCGCCGTCGCAGTGCAGATCATGCTCGAGAGCCTGCCGCTCGCTGCGCTCCTCGGCCTCATCATCATGCTCGCGGGCGGCGCCTTCCAGTTCAAGAAGCTTGACGACCACATCGCGAGCGGCATTTCCATGATGGGCTTCATCGCCTTCGTGATGCTGATTGCGGGCGGTTATGCCGCGATCCTCAAGGAAACGGGCGCTGTCAACTCGCTCATCGAGGGCGTCGTGCCCCTCATGGGCGAAAGCAAGTGGGTCGCCGCGACGATCATCACGCTCATCGGCCTGCTCGTCACGATGGGCATCGGCACGTCGTTCGGCACGGTGCCCATCCTCGCCGTCATCTACGTTCCGCTCTGCACGGCCGTGGGCTTCTCCGTCCCCGCCACGATCCTCCTGATGACGATCGCGGGCGCCCTGGGCGACGCGGGCTCCCCCGCCTCCGACTCCACGCTCGGCCCCACGTCCGGCCTCAACGCCGACGGCCAGCACAACCACATCTGGGACACCTGCGTGCCGACCTTCCTCGCGTACAACGTGACGCTTCTCGTGGCCGGCATCGTCGTCTCGCAGTTCATCTGACGAAGTTTCACGCCGGATTTCGTCGCGAATGACAAAACGCCCGCAGACCGGAAGGCCCGCGGGCGTTGTCGTTCATGGCGGCGGAAAGCCTCAGAGCGGCTTTGCGGAGAGGACGTCGAGTTCGATTTCGGTCCAGTCCTTGTCCACCTCGGCGCGGATTTCGACGGGGGCGTCCTTCGTGATCATGGACCAGTCACGGTCATGATCGAGCTCGGCCCTGATGGAGGCGCCCTTGTCGTCGGTGAAGACGTACTTGTCGCCGCGGACGTGTTCGGTGAATTTGCCGCGCAGCGTGACGATCTGGTGGTCCTTCCCGGACTCGAGCACGGCGGCGACGGTGGTGGCGGGCTCGGTGTCGAACCCCTTCGGACCCTGGGCCTGAGGCGCCGCGGCAAAGCCCTGCGGGCCGGCGGCAAGGACGGGCAGGGCGACAAGTGCGCCGGCAAGGGCGGCAAGCGTCTTCTTCATGTGTTCTCTCCTCGGAGCGGCCATAATACGGCACGCGAAAAAAGAAAATGCGGTTTTGAGAGCGCCTTCGCGGCAGGGCGAAGGCCGTGGAAACATTCTATTGAGAAGGCTTCTCGTTTCGCATCCCTCATTTCGCAAGGAAAACGCAGAACGTGTAACGAAAGACAACCATGCGCGCATCGGGAAAACAAACTGAAAGATTCTTCGGAGGCCGGCCGTGACGGGCGCGCCCGCACCCGCCGTCCTCGTGATGGGCGGCTTCATCGTGCTTCTTCTGCTCTGGCTTGTCCATCATCTCTCGAGGCGCAGGCGCTTCCCACTCGTCTTCGAGGCGAAGGTCGAACACGTCTGCGACGGGGACTCGATCATCGTCCGCGGCCGCATCGGCCGTGTGAAGCTCAGGATTGCGGGCATGGACGCGCCCGAGACGGCGCAGCCGCGCGGCCGCGAGTCGGAGAGGCGGCTTCGCGCCATGCTGCAGGGAAGAGTCGTGAAGGTGAGGAGCGTTGCGGCCGACCGATACGGCCGATGGGTGAGCACCGTGACCGCGGACGGCGTCGATGCGGGACTCGTCATGGTCGAGGAAGGCGAGGCCTGGGCCTACCGCACGTATCTGTGGGCGCTCCCGAAGGAGGCCCGCGGGCGTTATCTCGCGGCCGAGGCGCGCGCAAGGCGCGCGGGACGCGGGCTCTGGGCGGAGCGCAGTCCCGAGGCGCCCTGGCTCTGGCGCAGGCGTCACCGCACCATCCTGCAGCGCATTCTCGACTTCTTCTGGGGGATCGGACGCGCCGTCAGGCGCTTCTTCAGGGGCGGCGGAAAATAGGCGGCTCTTGCAAACATTTTCGCATGCAGGGCGTGCGTCGCCTTTTTACGGCGGTGCAGGTGATTTATCGCAGGTAGTTTGGCCTGGAGACAGGCGGGTGATTTTGGGCCAAGCTAGTCTGAAAGTCCGTCGGAAAAGACGGTGAAAATGCACACGACAACAGCTTCCCCTTCAGGAGACCCTGCCATGACCCGCAATGCGATCGTCGACGCCCTCGGCGTCCTCAAGGCCGGCCGAATCGTCGACCTCACCCATCTCGTCCATCCCGGCATCCAGCGCTTCGGGCCGTTTCCCGCCATGAGGATCGAGCCCCGCTACACGGTGGCCGAGTCGGGCTTTCACGTCGAGGAGGTCACGTTCGTGACGCAGTACGGCACGCACGTTGATGCTCCCGCTCTTCGTGCTGCACTTCGAGGACATCGACGCCGACGGCGTCGCGCACTGTCCGGGCTGGGGCCTTGACGCCCTCAAGTACCTCTTCGAGGAGCGCGGCGTCACGCCGGTGGGCCACGAGACGCTCGACACGGACGGTTCGGCCGACGTGCGGGCGAGGGGGGGCTCGACTGCGAGAAGTACGTGCTCGAGTCCGATCACTATCAGGTCGAGGTCATGGCGAACCTCGACAAGCTGCCCTCGACGGGCGGCGTGATCTTCGTGGGCCTCCCGAAGTTCGACAAGTTCCCGGGCTTCCCGGTCTGCGCATGGGCGGTCGTGCCAAACGAGGACTGAGCGCGGCGGACGCCCTGAGTGCGGCTCGGGGTTCTCGCGGGTTCAGGCGTGCGAGAATATGAGAACGCATCCCGCCCGAAGGCGGGTGACGGCGGCGGAGTTCAGGCTTTGACCGCCGTTTTGTCATGCATTCGAAGAAGGAGGAAAGTCCGTGTCGATGAAGGATCTTGATGCCGCAACGCAGCTCGTGCACGCGGGCCGCGACTGGGACCCGGAGTGGGGCTGCGTCAATCCGCCCGTGGTGCGCGCCTCGACGGTGCTTCACACGTCCTGCGAGGACATGATGGACCGCGTCCATGACGAGATGGCCTGCCGGGACGGCAAGCCCTGCTACGGGAGCTACGGCGGTCCCGCACACAAGGCATTTTATTCGGCGATGAAGACGCTCGAGGGGCCGAACGCCGCGGGCGCATGGGCCTTTTCGACGGGCCTGGCCGCCACGACGACGCCGCTCTTTGCGTTCGTGCGGGCGGGCTGCCATGCGCTCTTTTCGGACTCGATCTACGGACCCACGCGCGAATTCGCCGAGCAGATCCTGCGCACGATGGGCGTTGACGTCGAGTTCTTCGATCCCGCAGCCTCGCCCGAGGCGATCGAGGCCATGATGCGGCCCGAGACGACGCTCCTCATGATGGAGAATCCGGGTTCGCACTCTTTCGAAATGTCGGACGTGCCCGGCATCGCCGCCGCCTGCCGCAGGCACGGCGTGACGAGCGTCATCGACAACACTTGGGCGACGCCGCTCTACTTCAAGCCGCTCGACCATGGCGTCGACATGGTCGTGCACGCGGCCACCAAGTACATCGCGGGCCACTCCGACCTGCTCATGGGCGTCGTCGTCTGCAACGAGCGCGTCTGGCCCGCCGTCTACCGTACAGCCGTGAGGCTCGGTCAGGCGGCTTCGCCCGACGACGTCTACCTGGCCTACAGAGGGCTTCATACGATGGGCGTGCGCGTCGCTCATGCGGCAAAGTCCGCCGAACGGATCGTGCACTGGCTGCTCGAGCGCCCCGAGGTTGAGACCGTCAGGTGGCCCGCACTTGAGTCTGACCCTTCGCACGCGATCTGGAAGCGCGACTACACGGGTGCGACGAGTCTCTTCGCCGTCGTCTTCAGGCCCGAGTACGACGGCAGGCTCGCGCCCTTCGTCGATGCGCTGAAGCTCTTTGGGCGCGGATACTCATGGGGAGGATACGAGTCGCTCCTCATCCCGTGCTACGGAACAAGGTCTGTACGCAAGAGTACTTTTTCAAGAATGGTGCGCATTGCGGTGGGTCTGGAATCACCCGACGACTTGATTGCAGACCTTGAGCAGGCGCTCAAACGCCTGCGCGACTGATGGGAATGCATAACGTCAGGCATCATGCACTGCGTTTTTTGTTTGCAAAATATCGTAGCATGGGCCATAATCCTAGACTATTCCGATGTGCCGGGCCCCCGTTTCCGCTATCGTGAAAATATTTCGCAAGTCACTGTCGCGAAGACCCGGAACGACGGTGACGGCGGCAATAAAGGGAAGAGACTATGACAGAAGGCAACCACGAAGCAGGAGCGACGGACGTCACCGTGCGACACGTCCGGCGCACCAGACGCATCTGCGTGCACAATGCAACCGAGATTGGCGCACTGGTTCGTCTTGCGCGCCAGCGTCTGGGCATGTCTCAGACGGATGCGGCGATCTGCTGCGGCGTCGGCCGCCGCTTCCTTGTCGAGCTCGAGAATGGCAAGCCCACCGTGCAGCTCGACAAGATGCTGGTCGTCCTGGATGCGCTCGGCATTGGCCTCATGGTCCGCGGTCCCGGCGTCTCCTTTACGGCCGAGGAGCTTGCGCAGGCCGCCGTCAAGCGCGAGTCCGAAGATCCGCCGCACGTCTGGGAGGCGGAGTTTTCGTCGGGCGTCGATCGTCCGAAGCGCCCCGATGCGTCCGAGAAGCCGCACCGCGGCCGCACGCCGGGCACCGTCGCCCTGAAGTACCGCCGCCAGTCCTCCGTGAGGGAAGAAGGAGGGACTCTGGTCTACGAGACGGTCGACACGAACCCCGTCATCGCGAAGAAGAAGGAGAAGCACGTCGAAGTATGCCTTCGACAGCCCAAGCGCCGCAACAAGTCTGATGACACGAGCCCCGTGACCGACTTCGGCGGCTCGATGCGTCTGGACACCAACGGCCGTCGCTGAGTTCGAACTCCGCACGCGCGACCGCAGCAAAAGCGCAGCAGCGCAAAAGAAGGGCAGAATGCCGTGAAGCATTCTGCCCTTCGTCATTTCCGGCGCTCCAAATGCGCCTGAGGGATGCCGGGAGCGGCATCAGGCCCGCGGCTACTCAAAGGTTTTCCTCGAAGAGCGGCGCCATGTAGGCGATGTCCCTCGGGTCGGCTCCGAATTCCTCGGCGAGTCCCTCCCAGCCCGAGAGGATGCGGCGCATCTCCATGAGGATGCCCTTGGCGTCGCTCACGGTGAGCCCGAAGTAGCGGGCGTAGGGAATGGCGTCGTCCGCGCAGGAGAGACGCCTGCGGCCGTCCATCGTGAGGCCCCGGCCCTGGGCCGAAGGATTCCACTCGAGCGTGTGGGCGGGCGAGAGGCGCCAGCCGAGCGGCTCCCTGTGGAACTGCCAGCGGTTGAGCGAGTCGCCCGCGCCGCCCGTGAGGAGCTGGAAGGCGATGCGCCGCCACATCTGGGGGAGGTCCTCCTTCGGGGCCGCGCCGCCGCCGTTGAGGATGTCGGCGAGCGCCAGATAGCCGGGTGGAACGGGTCTCGGGGACTCGTGGCGGGCGGCAAGCGTCGCGCCCGTGAGGGTCAGGAGGGGCTTGTCGGCGGGGGCGTCCGCATTCGCACCCCTGCGGTCCGCACGGCGCGTGAAGAGGATGTTCTCGCCCATTTCGTGCTCGAGGTCCGTCTCGACCGTGCGGATGCCGCAACGTTTGGCGGCGACGAGCGCCATGTGCATCCAGAGGGGGCGGTCGATCGGATCGAGCATGCTCCTCAGTCTTGCGGTCTGCGCCTCGCGATGCCGCTCGACCGTGAAGACGGGACGGCGGCCGGGGAGCGTGAGGCCGTTCTGAAGCAGGCTGACCTCGTCGCTCCCGGCCTTGCCGCGCTCCATCGCGTGGTAGGCGTAGATGAGTTCAGGAAGCTCCGACTGGCGCTTGACGCGCGGACGCTCGGGCAGGGGATCGACATCGACGGGCGTCACCGAAAGGGCCCCGAGCGAGTCGGTCCTGTGGGGGAGAAGCAGGGCGGTCGTCTCGAGTCTGCCCGCCCCTTCGGGAAGGCCCGAGAGCGGAGAGGCGGGGTCATTGAAGATGGAGAAGACCGGGGCGCTGATCGCGCGGTCTTCCAGAAAACCGAACGCCGACTTTCCGAGCCTCGGACGCAGCACGCCGTGCTCGAGCGGGAGGTCCGCGCCGAGCGGCACGCCCGACTCGACCCAGTCGCCGTCGTACTGAAAGCGCATCACCGCCGCGGCGCGGGCGGCCTGAGCCGGCGATGCGCCCGGATCTTGAAGAGTTCCCGAACGGGGTCCTGTTGAAAGAGGGACGGCCAGGCGTCCGACGAGAGGGTCGCCGGGGAGCCAGCGCGCACGAATCTCATAAAGACGCAGGGAAGGGCTTCTCATTTTTTGCTCATATCTCCTTCTTCGGCTGGCGGGCCCGGCGGGGGAGGCGGCGTGCCTCGAGCATGAGCCCCGTCTCATCGTCGCCCGCAGCGGCGACGTCGGAGAAGGGGGTGCCTAGCCCGAGCGCCTGAAGGACCGAGGCGACGTTGCCGATCGCGATCCCGCAGTCGCCGTTTTCAAGTTTTGAGAGGGTGTTGAGCGAAATGCCCGCACGCTCCGCCACGACGGATTGGGGGAGCCTGCGGCGAAGACGCGCCGCCTTGAGGTTGGCGCCAAGCGTCCTGACGGACTCCTCAACTGCAAAACTGGGTCTCATAACACGCAGAATCCTGTGAACTAAACCACTTTACATGAAGGAAAAGAGAGTTAAGGTCTTTTTTGAGCTTTTCGTTCGAAAAGGCGGAAAATCGCCGTTTTCGGGCCCTTTTCCGCATGAATCCGAAGTTCAGTCCGAAGTCCTAACATCTCGAATAATGGGAATTATACGCCTTTCATACCTCGAATGCTGTGAATTAAGCAAGATTTTTTGAGGTGGTTCGGGGGCGTCATTCTGAACCCGCGCGTCATTTCGAAGGCTTTTTGAAAGGCGGATTCTTCGTTTTTGCAGGCTCCCCGGCGAAAAACCGACGGTTCACTCGCGCGGTTTTGAGCGCGATCCGGAGAAAATTCGCGAACCCGCCGGCGCGTGTCCGACACGCCGGCCTTCACGATTGTGCTCTCCCCTTTCAGGGAGTCTGCGTCACTCTCTTCAAAAGCGAAGCGTCGGGAGGGACTTTCGAAGGCTTCTTCATGCCTCCTTTCGTCCAAGGGGCGACAGACCCTCCGAGACCGCCTCTTTAAACAAAAATGCTTAACTGTGGAAGGCGCGCGAAGATGAACGGTGCTGAGTCCTGTCGCAGCACGCTTGCGCGAAATTCATCCCGTTTGTTTGCGTCCCGTCCTGATCGCCTACTGCTGGAGGCGTTTGCAAGTGACGGACGATCCGCGTCCTTCTTGAGAAGACGGTTTTTTCCTCTTTTTTGAGGGTCCGGACGCCTTTTTCAGGGCGTTTAGGACCCTGACGGGGTCTTAACGATGCCTTGAAGCAGCCGTCGGAAGCGGCGTACAGCGGCGGCACAGGGTGCGTATTTTGCCTCAAAAACGCCCGCTTCGGGGGACTTTTTTCGACCGAGCCCGGCTGTCGTTTTTGCACGACTTGATACGCTGGCACTGCACGCCTCCCTTCCTGAGGTCGGGGAGGACCGCCTTCGGGGAGTCTGCAGCATATGACCAATAAAAACCCGAACGGGAATCAAACGACCGTTGATGCAGGAGAGGAAGAGAAGTGTTGTTCGGTTTTGCCGGACGGCGAAAAAAGCGCCTCTGAGGGGCTTCTGAAGGCGGTGTCGATGCGCTCGCCGATGCCGTCCCGGGGCATCCCGATGGGCTCAGGAGCCGTTGCTCACAGTTGCGCCCTGGGGCCCCAGGGAAGCCCTGTCCGGACCTCTGCAGTGGCGCCTGAGCATGATCCCGTCGAGAGGTGTCCGGTGCTTGCCCTGGGCCTTGCGGGCCTCAGCAGTCGAGCTCACGCCTCCCGAACATCGTCGTTTCGGAGGTGCGAACGGGGAGGGGCGGGCGGAGGCCGGGCGCGTTTTCTCTCTCCTGGTCTTCTTCGACTCAAGTGAGAGTTTCAGGCAAGTGATTCGGGTCTCAGCCCATGTGAATTTTCGATCCTTCGCGCGTTTTCGTGAGACGATCGTGCAGATGAGGGTATGACGGGCGAGAGGGCTGCAGGGCGGCCTCGCGGGCTTTCAGACAACCAATGAAAAGGCGGCGCGGGAGCACGTGGCTCCGGCGCCGCCTGAAGGAAGCGGTGGGAAAGGTGGTCACGAGAGCGTGATCTTCGCGCTCAGCGCATCGGCGTCTGCGCCCGCGAGCACGGCGTTGATGCGCTTCATGCCGAGGTCGGAGCACCAGACGCCGCAGAGGATCATCGCGGCGCCCATCACGCCGATGAAGGTGACGGACTCTTCGAGGATGACGAGGCCCGCGATCATCGCGATGACGGGGATGAGGAAGAGGAGGTTCCTGATCTGCTGTGCGCCCGTCTCCCTGGCGGCGCGCTGCCAGAGCAGCGTGCACAGCGTCGTGGGACCCACGGCGAGGAAGACGAGCAGGGCGGCCGAAACCGGATCCGTGAGCGCCTCGACGGGAGCCGCGTCCTCCATCAGGTAAAAGGGCATGACGGCAATGAGACCCCAGCCGAAGGTCTTGCGGGCCATGAAGACCGCGCCGTACTTGTGCACGCTCTTGAGGAGCGCCGAGTAGCACGCCCAGGCGAGCGCGGCACCGAGCGCCAGATAAAAGCCCGCTTCGGGAAGCTGCTGGATCACGTGGTTGTCGAACCAGATGAGGCACATGCCGGTCGCCACCGTCACGATCCCGAGCTTCGTCATCCAGTGCAGCCTGAAGCTGTGGTGGAGCGCAATCACGACGAAGGCCGTGAAGAGCGGCGCGGAGGCCATGATGGTCGCGACGGTGCCCGCGTTCGTCTCCTGCAGCGCCAGATTCTCAAGCCCGTGGTAGAACGGAATGCAGGCGACGCCGAGAAGCGCGAACTTCGCCTCGTCGATCAGCTCGTCGGCAAGGAACTGCTTGTGGGAGAGAATCAGAAGCACCGCGTAGGCGAGGAAGGTGCGGATCGTCAGAACCGCAAAGGGACCGAGGCCCTGCGTGTAGAGCCATTCGGTCGCAATGTAGGAAAGGCCCCAGGCGGAAACCGCGACAAGCGCGAGAAGAAGGCCCGGAAGCGTGGAGCGAGTCTGCTGCATATGAGGGCGTCAGGAGTTTGGATACCGCCATTTTACTGCGCCCGAAACCGCTTGAGGCGCCGAAACCCCCACTTTTCGCACGGGCGGAGGACTTTTCTGCACCTGATGCAGCCATGGCGGTGGGATCGGACAGGTGATTCTCTAGGTAAAATTCCTTAGGTGCCGTCCCTGTGTGACGGTCCTAGAATGGAAATCCGGCGGCGGGACCGCGCCGCCGATGAACGACAACACACATTCGTATGGAGAATGGGAGCGTCCTCCCGTCCGACGCCCCGTGCCGAGGGGCTTTTCCTTCGGGCGCCCGGGTGCCCTGCGGCGCTCCTGCTTTTGAGGAGAAAAAGCAAATGAAATCCACCATGATCAAATCCGCCGTCGCCATGGTCTTCGCCGTCGGCTTTGCGGCCGCCTCGATGGCCGCTCCGGTGACCGCCGAGGGTACGGGCGTCGGCAAGCACGGCGACATCACGGTCGCCGTGACGTTCGACGCCGACAAGATCCAGGACATCAAGATCGTCAAGAACGCCGAAAACCCGATTCTCGCCAAGAAGGTCTTCACGGACCTCAAGG
>ENA-UEPW01000526-UEPW01000526.1-human-gut-metagenome-genome-assembly--contig:-NODE-526-length-26691-cov-16.836740_pt1 | contig 26691 bp, 18 predicted proteins | sample MGYA00242935_ERZ507936 | MGnify/ENA primary metagenome ERZ507936 (study PRJEB26167, sample SAMN06115469) | human gut metagenome | host: Homo sapiens | place: China:Chongqing | collected 2016-06-23... | reverse complement strand
CTGAACTACGAAAGGAGTAAGCCGCGATTCCTCACCCGACTGAAGTCGGATGTTCCCTCGCGGCAATTCTATGGAGAGCTTACGGATCATCATAGGTCGAACCGTAGCGCTCGATGCGCAAACGCTCGCACTCGACGGAGCATGAGGGTGCATGTGCCGTTTAGATTAGACCTCAGACTCAGGACTTTCTGGAAGCTTCGGCAACTGCCTTCATGAGTTCGGCCCAGGCATGGGCCCAGGGGATGCGCTCCTGCTCAAGGCGAAGGCGCATGCCATATTTGTCGGACTTGAGTGCGTCCCAAAGCGCGGCTTCAGCAGGCAGAAGGCCCTCGCAGACAGCTTCGGGCGCCTGCCTGGGCTCCTCGACGGCGTAGGCATGAAAGCGCACGAGCGTCGCCTCGTCCATCATGACGGCGCGCGTCTTGGGAAAGCGCCGTCTTAAAGACGCGAGAATCTGAAGGCCCCACGTGTCGGCATCGCCCCAGTAGATGACCGTCCCCTCATGAATCCAGGGAACGGCATCGAGCTGCGTGACGCCCTTGCCCAAACCGAAAAAGAGGACGGCGCCCGGCACGTCGCCGAACGCAAGGCCCGACTGCTCGTTTTCGGAAATGAAGACGATTCTCGGATGAAGCGGCAGGATCGCGATTTCCTCCGGCGGCGCTGAGAGGTCGGAGAGTCCGTGCATGAGCGCACGGTCTGCGGGATCAAGAAGCCTCATGCGCACGCTCGAGGGCCTGCTCCTCAGACCTGCGAAGGCCTCGAAGGCCTGCGCCTCGGGCACGGGCCTCCCGGAAGCACGCCAGCGGGCGGCGAGAAGATCGCGAAGCACCGTCATTCTGGGCTTCGTGAGCCACTTGGTATCCATGCCCTCGACGGGCAGCTGACGAACATAGAGACCGCTTTCGGGATTGTCGGCAAGCCACCTGAAGGCGGAGAGCAGAATCGCGAAATCCTCGTCCTCCCATTCGGCGAGCACGCTCCAGGCATGCACGACCGCCTCCCTCAGGCCGTCTTCGCCGTCGACGAGGCGGGAGGCACGCTCGAGCGCACGTCTCCATGTGTGAAGCTCGCCCGCTGCACGCGCAACGGCTTCGGGCGACTCGAACACCGCACGTTCGGGAACGGTCTGACGGCCGCAGGCCGTCCAGTCCCGCACCGCGAAGGCCACCTTGAGACGGCCCGATTCGGCCTCCGCGCTCCATGCGTCGCGCCAGTCGAGCGTCTTCTGCGGGTCGGCGAGGACCTCGCGCTCGGAAGGAACGCCAAGCGGGACGGCAAACGGCCAGGCCGAGTCGTCGGGAAGGCCCAGATGACCGGCGAGCCACCTGCGGCACGACGCCCGGAATCGACGCGCCGCAGTCGTGCGGACCTCGGCCGGCGTCTTCATCAGGCCTCCTTCACGGGTTCTGCGGATTCAGCGGGCGCCTTCCAGACGAGGCGGTGAACCGCGCCGTCGTAGGGGATCGTAAGCACGCTCGAGTACTTGCGCTCGACGATGTGCACCACGCAGGCGCCACCAATGAAGGGCTCGAGCGTCGTGACGGCCTTGTCGGGCGTGGCGACGATCATCTGGAAGCCGAACTGGCGGAAGATGTTCATGGCGAGCGTCGTGAAGTCGCTGTCGGCCTTGTCGAAGGCCTCGTCAAGCACCACGAGCGCATAGGTCGGGACCGACACGCTGTCGCCGCAGAGCTGGTACCTGAGGGCGGCAGCCAGGCAAGTCGTCGTGAGCTTCTGGCGCTGACCGCCGGACTTGCCGGCGCCGCTGCGGTAGACCTCGATCTGGCGTCCGTCGTCATCCACTTCCTCGCCAATGAAGTCGACGTGGCGGCGTACGTCAAGCACCGTGTCGCGGTAGCGGCGGTTTTCAGGCAGGTCCTTGAGACTCGACACGAGCTCGGCGAGGATCGCGAAGCGCTTTTCAGCCTCGCCGTCCTCGACCTTGACGTCCCAGGCGCCCTCGAGGGCGTCGCGGATCCGCTTCCTGAACTCGACCACTTCGGGGAGCATGCGCTCCTGCGTCGTGATGCGAAGGAAGGTCCTGCGACCGTTCGTCACGTTGAAGGGCACGACGTGAAGGCTTTCGTTCACGAGTTCGAGGCGCTGCAGAATGTCACGGCGCTCCTCGGTGAGGTACTGGCGCAGCTGCGAGAGGTTCTGCATGCTCTGTTGGCGCAGGAGCTCGCGGAACTTCGCCTCGAAGTCGGGCAGGCGGTCGCGCTCGAGCGTCTCGAGCAGCCTGAAGTAGTCGCCCGCGAACTCAAGGCCCGCGCCGAGGTCGGCCGACTCTGCGGGGAACTGGTCGCGGAACTTGTCGAACGCGGTCGTGACGCGGATCTCCATGTCCTTCACGCGAGCGATGAGCTTCGAGATTTCGTCATTGATTTCACGCGCGACCATGTTGACGAGGTCGTCGAGCGTGTCGAGGCGGATCTCGCCGAGCCTTGCGCCGAAGCGGTCGCCGAGTCCCTTGCGCATGCCGTCGGTGAGCGCCGCGATCTGCGTGCTCCAGGCGTCATTCAGGGTCTGCAGGCGCTTCCTGACGGCCGTGAGCGCGCCGTCGGCGGTCTTGAGGTCGGCCTTCGCGTCGGAGAGCTTCTCCTCAACGGCGGCAATCTGAATGCGCGTCTCCTCGATGGCCTTCGCGAGCTCCCTGAGGGCCTCGTTGCCCTCGCGCACGGCGCGGATCTGGGCCTCGAGGCGGTGGATGTCGGCAAGAATCGGAGCGGGATCGATGTCGATCCAGGAGGCGGCCGCAAGGGTGTGGCAGTGCACGAGCCTGCGGCTGGCCTCGGCCTCCTCGTTCTTGAGGGCCGTGATCGCGCGCCTCTTCTCATGAAGATCACGACGGCGAATTTCCTCTTCGGCCCTGAGGGCCGCGAGCTTGGCGCGATTGTCCATGCCGAGCACCCAGGCGCGCGGATCGTCGACCGCGCGGGTGTCGTTCTTGTCGTATCGTGCGTGCGTGTCCTTCACGAAGCCCGTCTTCGTCACGGCGCGGCGCGCGGCGGCGAAGGCCTCGGGCGTCTCGACGCAGGCGAGGTCGTAGTCGCGGCGAAGGACGCTCTCGAGCCACTGGGCGTGCACGCCGTCGGTGACCCGGATCTTGCGGATGACGGAGTCGTCCGAAAGGCTCCCCGCCTCCTCGACGATCGCGCCGCCCGTCCTCAGCAGGCGCACGTGGGCGCCCCAGTGGGCGCCGTTGACGACACGGGAAACAGCTTCGAAATGTTCGGAGGGCACGAGAATCGAAAGGGCGAGCGGCCTGAGCGCGCGTTCGAGAGCGCCCCTCCAGGCGATCTGCTCGGGCAGCACCTCGATGAATTCGCCCGCAAAGGGCAGGTCCGTGGTCCTGAGCCCCGCCTCGGCAGCGACCTTCTCGCGGATCCTGAGCTGCACGGCGGGAATGCCCGAGCGCTGCGATTCGAGCGACTCGATTTCCTCGCAGAGGACGTCGAGCTCGCTCTTGATGCCGTGCTCTTCGCCGATGAGGGCCTCGATCTTCGCGTCCCTCGCCTTCTTCAAGTCGGCGGCACCCGCCTCTTCAGCGGCGGCAGCCTCAACGAGCGTGCGGAATTCGTCAGCCGTGGGCGGCAGAGCCTCGCCGAGCTCGCGCGCGGCGGCCTCGACCTTTCCGCGCTCGCGCATTGCGCGGTCGCGGTCCTGTTCGCGACGGGCCTTTTCGGCCTCCCAGCCGGCGATCTGGTCGCCGCCGCTCTGGCGCTCGCGAAGCTCAAGGTCGGCGAGCGTGCTGCGCCTTGCGACGAGATCGGCCTGAATCGTGCGGACGTTCTCCTCATGCGTGCGGCGCTCGTTCTCGAGCTTCGCGGCCTGGGCGGTCAGAAGGTTCGCGCGCCAGGACTCGCGGTAGGCGGGGAGCGCCTCCGCGAGGAGCTTCGCGCGGAGGCGGCCCTCTTCTGCCTGCTGCATGTCGCCGAACGCCGTCTGCGCGGGCGAGAGCACGCGGATCTGGGCGTTGGCGGCCACGACGGCGCGGTGCGAGGCCTCGAGCTCGACAAACTCATCGACGAGACGGGCGGCGATCGCGTAGGTGCGCGGCTCATCGAGCATGAAGTTCCTCAGAAATTCGTTAAGGTCGCCAAGGTTCTTCGCGGACTGCGTCTTGTGAAGGAGCTTGAGCGCAAGGCTGCTCTTGATGCCGAGGAGCGCCGTGAAGGCGGTCTCGTAGGGCGGAAAGAGGTCCGAGCACCTGGCATCGCCCAGATCGAGCTTGAGACGCCTGAGGTCGTAGTCGGACTCCGAAAAGCCGGTGATGAGGGCCTTGAGGTCGACGTCTCGTTCGACGACGGCGTAGAGGCGCTTGACGTCGCCCACGCCGTTGAGCTTTCCGCGGATCCAGAATACCTGCAGGAGCGTCACGATGCGGCGGGCGTTGCGGAAGGTGAGCGCAAGGCCCGAGGCGGTCGTCTCCTCGCGCAGGTACTGCGTTGTCACGCCCGCATCGGTCTGAAGCTCGGACCATGCGCCGCGGACGTAGGAGACGATCGAGCGGTCGCCCTTGACCTTGCCGCCCGTCTCATGCGCGGCGGCGTTGAAGTCCACCCAGCGGGGCGGAATCAGCAGCTGGGAGAAGGCGTCGAGAAGCGTCGACTTGCCCGAGCCCGAGGCGCCCACGAAGAGAAAGCCCTCTTCGGCGATCGGAATGTCGTTGCAGCCCGAGAAGGTGCCCCAGTTGTGTACCTGCAGGCGCACGGCCCTGAACTGTTCTTCGGGCATGAGCTCGGGGAAAAGCGCGAGATCGGTCATTCCATGTCCTCCGCATCGTCTTCGTCGTCTTCGTCTTCGGATTCGTCGTTTTCAATGCCGGCGGGAATTTCGGCGGCGGCCTCGCCCGGCTTGGCGGCCCTGCCCTCGTAGTAGTCCTTGACCTGTTCGACGAGTTCGGCCGTCATGAGCATCTTGAGGACGGGCGAGATCTCGAAGGCGTCCTCGCCGCTCTTGAGGCGGCGCAGCACGCCGAAGTGGTCCGCCTTGGTGACGGCGCCCGCCAGATGCCTCTCGAAGCCGACGGCGTCGCGATTGCGGCCCGCGATGTCGGCTAGATGCTCGCGGATTTCGTCAAGACCGATGACGGCGCGCTCGCCCCTGCCCTCGGCGCTTGAGAGCCTCAGGCGCAGGAAGAGGAAAAGATAGGTCTCGATGTAGTTGAGCGGCTTGCGCTTCAGAAGGATCGGCGCCTTGACGGGATCGGTGTCCGCCTGGCGCGTGAACGCGAAGAGCTGCTCGCGGTCGATCACGAGGTCGAGAAAGAGGTCGTTGAGGCGGCTGCGGATCAGGTCCTCGCTCTCAAGCAGGGCCTTCCAGATGACGGGCATGCGCATGCCGTCGAGCACGGGGCCCTTGAGAAGCTGCACGAGCGCGCGCCTTGCATCGAGCTTCAACCCGCCCGCGTCGCCGCGCCAGAGGCCCGCGGCCTGTTCGTCATTGTGCGCGGCGTCAGTAGATTCGGGTGAGTTCATCGATCTTGTCCTTAACAAAGAAGAGTTGGTTCACGGTGGCGGAGCGCTCGCGGCCGTCGAGCCCCGTCCACTTGAGGCTCTCGGTGCCCGAGCCGGGAATGCCGTGACGAAGCGCGAGCTCCATGAGACCGACGACGCTGCCGAGGCCCTGCTTCGCGGGATGCGCCTCGAGTACCTCGCCGACACTCGCCTGGTCCTTGCGGGAGAGCACGTCGGCGACGTTCTCCCTGAGCTCGCGGATGTTGATTTCGGATCTTGCAATGCGCTCGCCCACGGCGGAGAGGTCAAGCGGAGGCGGCGTGCCGTCCTCGACGGGCGGCGGAGGCGCATAGGTGACGGGATCCCAGAGGACCATCTGGCCCGCGGACCTCGGTGTGAAGCCCGTCCTCGAAAGTTCGATCCCGGTCCTACGGACGGGACTCTGCTCGTCGGCCGCATCGATCCCTGCGCGCATCGCCTCGGTGAGGAGCCTGTTGAGACGGTGTTCCTCGAGATACTGGCGGCTTTCCACAAAGTTCCTGAGACCCTGGGCCAGACGCTTCGTCGTGTCGTGCACATCCCCGCCCCTTTCGAGCAGGTTGCGGCGCATCGTGCGCAGCATCCTGCGCTCTTCGACGGTAAGATCGCGCGCAAAGTCGCGCGAGAGCACGGCGTCGATCGCCTCCTCGAAGCGGGCGGACTCGACGGGATCGTTGAGCAGGCGCCAGAACGCGAAGAAGGTTCGGCCTGCAGGGCTGAGCCTGATGAGATCGAGCCCTGCGAAGACGTCCTCGAGGACGTCGCCCCTCGAGCCCGAGCACTCCATGATGCGGCGGCGAAGGTCAGCGTTGAGCGCCTCGAAGCTGTCGCGCACGCGATGAAAGTCGCCCACAAGCCCCGAGAAGAGCGTGAGAATCTCGCGGGTGCGCTCTAGCGCGGTGTCCTTGTCCAGCACCTTCACCTCGCCCCTGCCCACGGCCTCAAGCTCGCGGCGGATGCGGCTCTGCTCCTCGATGAGACGATGCTCGCGGCGTTCGACGTCCGCGTCGGTGTCTTCTTCAAGTCCGTCGAGCGCGGTGATCACAAGCTGCAGGCGGGATTCCGTCGCCTCCGCACGGGGCCTGCCCATGCCGGTCACAAACCTCACGGCGTCGACCGAGGCCGAGGTGAGCGAATAGACCTCCTCGTCGCTGCCGTAGGGCAGCGTGCGTTCGAGAAGCCCCTGGGCGAGCCACTGCGACGCGTATTCGCGGGCCGTCGACGGCATGTCGACGCCCGTTGCGCGAAGCTCCTCGAGACTGCGGTCGACGCGCGCGTAAAATTCGGATGCACGCATCCCGTGGTCCGCCTCGTAGAGGTGCTCGGCCAGGATGGCGATGATGGCGGGCGCATTGGCTGCCGCCAGAAGCTTCCAGAGGGGCGCTGCGCGCAGACGCTGGAAGCCGGGGTATGAGATGCTGGCTTTCATAGGCCGTATATTTTACATGGTCGGGCGACTTTCCTCCTCCCCCGCGCACCCAAAGAAGCCCTCTCCAAAGCCTTGATCCGCGCGGTTTTGGAAGAAGCCGCACGACATTCTTCAAGCTCATTTTTCCGCTGGGAACCGCATGTCCACAGCACTCCTCGTGCGCCGCGAAGTCGCGGCCTTCATTCCAGAACTGAGCCTCGTCGCCGCCCTCGACGGCTCGATCGCAGGCCACGTGGCGGGCGTGCGGGACGTCATCCACGGACGCGATGGACGAGATCGAAGCGTTCGACAGGACCCTCGAGCCAAGGGAGAAGCTCTGCGACACGCCAAGCCGGAGGCATCTTCTCGAGATTGTGGCGAGGGCGAGACCTGCTGAGAAATCAAACGGGCGTTGCACAGGGAAATTCCGGCTGTCCCGCAGGTTTGACGAAAACACTATTTCACCTTGTCGGCAGCCCGAAGCCTGCCCCATCCTGCACCCGCGCGATTCCGTCCCCGACCGATCGGAGTTATATTTATTAAATCGGGCGCCATTTTCGACCAACTCAGGCGCCTGCCAACCGCGCCGCACGACCGGGCTCAGGCACTGCCTGCACGCCATGCGGCGCAACCTCATTGGAGAGCACACAAAATGAAGAAGATTCTTCTTGCCGCCGCCGTGTCCGCCGCCTTCGGCATTTCCGGCGTTCAGGCCGCTGAAGACATCACCGTCGACGTCGCCGTGATCGGCGCGGGCGGCGCAGGCCTTTCCGCCGCCGTCGAAGCGGCCAACCTCGGCGCCAAGGTCGTCGTTGTTGAAAAGATGGCCATGGCGGGCGGCAACACGATCCGCGCAGCCGGCGGCCTCAACGCCCCGTGCACGTCGCTCCAGGCCGCCAAGGGTGTTCAGGACTCCCTTGAAATCGCCTACTACGACACGATGAAAGGCGGTCACTGGAAGAACGATCCCGAACTCGTTCGCACGCTCGTCGCGGGTGCGGGTCCCTCCGTCGAATGGCTCCTCGCTCTCGGCGGCGACCTTCGTGACGTCGGCCTGCTCGCCGGCGCCTCCAAGGCCCGCGCCCATCGTCCGACCGGCGGCGCCCTCGTCGGCCCTGAAGTCGTCCGCACGCTCTACACGGCCGCCAAGGACCGCAAGATCGACATGCGCATGAACACTGAAGCCACGAAGATCCTCACCGACGACGGCAAGGTCACGGGCATTCAGGTCAAGAGCAAGAAGGACGGCACCTACACGATCCACGCCAAGGCCGTCGTCAATGCGGCCGGCGGATTCGGCGCCAACAACGAGCTCGTCTCCAAGTACGTGCCCCGCCTGAAGGGCTTCGCCACGACGAACCATCCGGGCGCCCAGGGTGAAGGCATCGTCCTTTCCGAAAAGATCGGCGCTCAGCTCGTCGACATGACGGAAATCCAGACCCACCCGACCGTCGTGCCCAAGGTCGGTGAAATGATCACCGAAGCCGTCCGCGGCAACGGCGCCGTCCTCATCAACAAGGACGGCTCCCGTTTCTACAACGAGCTCAACACCCGCGATGCGGTCTCCGCCGCCATCCTCAAGCAGAAGGACGGCGTGGCCTACCTCTTCTTCGATTCCGACATGCAGAAGTCCCTGAAGGCCACGAACAACTACATCAAGCAGTCCTACTGCCTCAAGGGCGAGACGCTTGACGAACTCGCCGGCAAGATGGGAGTGCCCGCCGACAAGCTCAAGGCCTCCCTTGAAGCCTGGAAGCAGGGCAAGGCTGCGGGCAAGGACGCCTTCGGTCGCGCCGACATGCCGCGCAACCTCGATCAGGCTCCGTTCTACGCCATCATGGTGACGCCTGCCGTCCACCACACGATGGGCGGCGTGAAGATCGACCCGAAGACCCAGGTCTACAACACCAAGGGCCAGATCATCCCGGGCTACTTCGCCGCGGGTGAAATCACGGGCGGCGTTCACGGCGGCAACCGTCTCGGCGGCAACGCCCAGGCCGACATCGTGACCTTCGGCCGCATCGCCGGCCAGCAGGCCTACATCTACTCGAAGCAGGCCAAATAACGGACCTTCCTCCCGTCCTCCGCGACGGGAGCATCCGCTCGCACAAAGCCCCGCCGCCCGGCGGGGCTTTTTTCATCGGAGCACCTCCGCTCGCCCCCGCAAAAAAGCCTGAGCCGCCTTCAGGATCATGAAAACGACGGCGTCCGAGGCGTTGCGCCCCCTCCCCTTTCCCGCATCACGGGCGCACCCGCCGTCGCCGCCTGTGAGCGAGGTGAAGAGACGGATCTTCCGCATTTTCCGCGCAGTCGGGAACGAATCGTTCACGTGCCTGAGAATCAGGGTGACACGAATTTCGACCCCGTTCGTTTTTGCAGATTTTTCGCCCTGAAAACGCGTTTTTTGACCGATTCAGGCCCCGTTTTGCACGTTCTCTGAATTTCGTTCCTGTGCTCGCGGGGTGTGATTTCGAGCCATTTTCCGCCCCTGGGACGCCCGCATTGGCTACAATGGTTTTCTGCAGATACAACAAATCCAAAAAAAGGACTTACGATGACCGCAAACACGCAGTCCAAGGCGATTGTCCGAGTGGTGGACGACGATCCCGACGTCAGGCGCTCCTGGCAGTTCGTGATCGAGGGCGAAGGCTGGAACGTGCTCACGTACGCGAGCGCGCTTGAGTTTCTCGAGAAGGACAGTCCCTTCACGCCGGGATGCCTGGTGCTTGACGTGCGCATGCCCGGCATGAGCGGGATCGAACTCCAGCATGAGATGAAGTTGCGCGGCGACACGCTCCCCATCATCTTCATCTCGGCCCACGGCGACATCGACATGGCCGTGAAGACGATGAAGGACGGTGCGGACGACTTCCTCTCGAAGCCCGTGACGCCCGAGAGACTTCTTGATGCGATCGAGAAGGCCGTGAAACGCGACGCGAGGATCCGCACGGAGTCCGCGGCGCTCGAGCAGGCCAGAGCGGCCTTCCGCAGGCTCTCGGCGCGCGAGCAGGAGGTGGCCATGGGCGTGGCGCGCGGGCTTCTCAACAAGCAGATCGCCTATGAGCTCAACATTTCAGAGAAGACCGTGATTGCACACAGAAGCTCGCTCTGCAAGAAGCTCGGCGCGAGGACCGCGGCCGACATCACGCGCATGCTGATGACGATCGATCCCGACGCGATCACGGGCGCGCCCGCACCCGCCGACGGAGAGTGAGCCCGGGGATCCCCTTCCCTTTCGATTCCTTCGGCTTTGCTGAATCCGGACAAAAAGAGAGCCGCTTCGACGACCTGTGCGTCGAAGCGGCTCTTTGTTTTCGTGGGCCTCCGGTCCTGCCTGCCCGTGAGGCGGGACCGGAGTCAACGGGCCGTTAGAGGAGAATCGGCTCGTAGTAGCCCGCGAAGAGCACCGAGGCGCGAAGGAGAAGCGCACCGACGATGCCGAGCACCGCGCCCACGGCGACAACCTTGTGGCTGCGCGTCGTGAGGTTGATGGCGAACGGGATGAGCGAGCCGCAGAGGACGGCGCCCACGAGGAACATCATGGCCTGCGGACCGGAGAGCAGGGCCTCAGCGCCGGCGCGGGCGGCGGCGGAGGTGGAGCTCGTCGCGACGTGCACGAAGGCGAAGATCGTGAAGAGCTCGGCGGCCTCGACCCAGAGGGACGTGCGGCGGCTCCAGAGGACCTTTTCATGCGGGATGCGGCCCGAGATCGCGAGGAGCTCGATGCAACCCATGGCGCTGGCCATGCCGGACATGATCCAGAGCAGCGGGATCAGGGCCGTGTTCCAGAGCGTGACGCCGACGGCCTGCGTGAGCAGGAAGCCCGAGTAGATCGTGGCGGCGACGCCGACGGCGGCGGCGATCCAGTTGAACCAGTCGCCGGCAACGAGCTTGCGGCAGCACTCGCCCTTGAAGATCACGCCCGCGAAGACGCAGGAGTAGAAGAGCGTGAGGCAGCACTGCACGACGAGCAGGCAGATGCCGATGAACATCCAGCTGCCGAAGTTGAAGCTCATCTCAAGCAGGGCCGAGATGGCGGCCATCGGCAGGTTGAGGATGCGCGTCAGATGGCTGACGACGAGAAGCGTGCCCACGATGCCCGTGATCGTGCAGACGTAGACGAGCGCCTTCTCGCGCACCCAGTTGTTGAGGAACATCCCCATGCCCGAGAGACCCACGAGCCAGAGGAAGAGCGCAATCGTCCAGCCCCAGTGGGCGGCCTGGACCTGCGCGGTGAAGTCGGAGAGATCCATCATTTCTGCACCACCACATAGAAGTTCGGTTTGGTCCCGTGGCTCTCAAGGAGCGTCTGGGTCTTGGAAGAGGCGATCTTGCGGGAGATTTCGGACTGCGGATCGAGCGTGTCGCCGAAGAGGCGCGCGCCCGCCGGGCAGGCCGTCACGCAGGCGGGCAGGCTGCCGGCCTTGATGAGCTCCAGACAGCCCTCGCCCATGCACTTGCTCGGCAGGCCCGTCTTCGGGTTGGACCAACGGGCGTCGTACGGACAGGAGGCCACGCAGTAGTTGCAGCCGATGCAGCGCTTCGGATCGTTGCGCACGAGGCCGTTCTCGTCATAGTAGTTGGCGCCGAACGGGCAGGTCGTGACGCAGGGCGCTTCGGAGCACTGCTGGCACTGGACGAGGAGCTGCATCGGACGGTTCTTCTCGACCTTGACCTGACGGATGTTGTTGCACACCGTGTTCCAGGCCGGGATGAACTCGTTGATGAGGTCCGGATAGTTGGTCTGGGCGCAGGCGGTCGTGCACGCGCCGCAGTTGATGCACTGGGTCGCATCGAAGAGGTGCGCCAGCTGTTTCTTGACTTTCTTCATGGTGACTTATCCCTTGATGCGCTTGACACGGATGCAGCTGTTGTTGGCAAGATTGCCGACGACGGGCTGCGCATAGCCGGTTGCAAACCAGTGCGAGTTGATGCCCTCCTTCACGAAGTCGAAGCGGGGATCGTTGACCAGCTCCTTCGTGCGGACGCCGCCGGAGAAGCCGAAGGCGAACACGCTGCCGGCCATGACCTTCTTCGTCACGGTGACGACGACCTCGGCCTGGTACTCGCGGTCAACGCCTTCGACCATGACCTTTTCCTTGTTGGCGATCCCGAGGCGCTCGGCGTCGTACGGATTCATCCAGAGGGTGCGGTCGCCCGTGAAGCGGGTGGTCGCGGCGAAGATGTTGAGACCCGAGGAGGACGTGCAGTTCTTGCCCGAGACGAGCACGAACTCGTTGCTCTGGGGCTTCGGAGCCGTGTAGGCGGGAGCCGGGAAGTAGTCGCTGATCGGCTTGATCTTCTCGTAGCCCGGCTTCGCGAAGGACTTGAAGCCGTAGATTTCGATCTTGCCCGTGGGCGTGCCGAAGGGCTTCTTCCAGGGATAGACGCCATACTTCTTCTTGTTGACCGTGGTCCAGCCCTTGGTCTTGAAGTCGGCGAGGATCTTTTCGCCGGAGCCCGGGTTCTTGGCTTCCTGGTCCTTGACGAACTTGGCGATGCCCTTGTCGTCGAACTTGTTCCACCAGGCGTCGAACTCGTCGGCCGTCTTGCATTCCTTGTAGCCCACGCGTTCGGCGCGTTCCGGATAGGCGCGGCGGAGGATTTCGAGGAGGATCCACACGTCGTGGCGGGCCTCGACGCCCTCGGGCGGACGGATGCCGGCGTCGTTCATGTGCACGGAGCCGTCAAGCGCCCACTTCACGCCGGCGGTTTCGCGGCGTTCGAGGAAGTAGGTGGCCGGCAGCACGTAGTCGGCGTAGTCGCACACTTCGTGCGGCAGCAGATCCTGCACGACGAGAAGGTCGAGCGACTTGAGGGCCTTGGCAAGGCGCGTGGAGTCGGACTCGCGGTGGAAGAGCGTGGTGCCCACCGTGAAGAGCGCGCGGATCGGATAGGGCTTGCCCGTGAGCATCGCGTCGAGCGCGGCCCAGAGGTTGCCCGCGGATTCCGGAGAGAGCATCTTGTCGATGCGCTTGGCGTCGACCATGTCCCACTTCTCGCCGTTGGGGCCCTTGCCCGCGGCGACGCCCGGACGCTTGAAGCCGCCGCCGGCGGTCACGACGATGCCGCCTTCGCGGTCGACGTTGCCGTTGAAGGCGTTGAGGATGTTGATGAGCTGATAGAGCTCGATGTCGTTGCCGTTCTTGGAGGAATACCAGCCGTCGTCAACGACGCCCTTGAGGTTGGCGAAGTTGTAGGCGAGCCTGACGAGTTCGTCGGCCGGGATGCCCGTGATCTTCTGGGAGGCCTCGGGGGTGTGGCGGGCGGCGATTTCGGCGAGGATGTCGAGCGCGGTGCGCACGGCGGTCGTCGTGCCGTCGGCAAGCTTCACCTCCTGGGCGAAGTGCAGGTTGGCGTCCGTGTCGGCGGATTCGTCGAAGCCCACGGCGGCGCCCTTTTCGTCGAGCACGACGCCCTGGAAGACGATGCGGTTCGTCTTGAGGTCATGCACGGCGTAGCGGTCCTTGCGGCCGCCGGCCTTCATGTCGGCTTCGGTGAGCGGACGGCCGTCGGCCTTGATGAGGTAGGCGGCGTTCGTGTGCTTGGCGAGGAACTTCAGGTCGGCGAGGCCTTCCTGGAGCATGACGTTCATCATGGCGAGCACGAAGGAGGCGTCGGTGCCCGGACGAATCGGGACCCACTTGGCGTCTCCGTAGGCGATGTCGGGCATGCGCGGGTCGACGCTCACCACCTGGGCGCCGCGTTCACGGGCCTCGTTGAGCGAGTGCAGGCAGCCCATGGCGGAGCCCATGGAGCGGCCGATGAGGATCAGGTAGCGCAGGTGCTTGTAGTCGGGCTCGATCTTGCCGGCGCCCGAGAAGCCCTTGCCGTACACCCAGTCGCGACCGGCGATCGAGGCGGAGTTGCAGGTGCTCGAGTGGCCGATGTCGTTCGGGGAGCCGAGCGGGAACGTGATCCACTTGGAGTAGGAGGAGAAGGAGTGCGACGTGGAGACGACGGACTGCTCGCCGTGCTTGGCGACGACGTCCTTGAGCTTCGCGGCGATGTCGTTGAGGGCTTCGTCCCAGGAGACTTCCTTGAACTTGCCTTCACCGCGTTCGCCCACGCGCTTGAGCGGCTTCCTGATGCGCAACGGGTGGTTCCAGATCCACATCGTGGCGGCGGCGCGGCCGCAGTAGCCGCGCTGGGGGTGATCCGGATTCGGGAAGATGCGAACCGTCTTTTCAGAGGTCGGCTCGCCGATCTTCTTCATGGCCACGAGGCCGCAGAAGGCGCCGCACATGCAGCAGGCGAGCGGATGACGGCTCCAGCCCTGGTGCTCGAGCTCCTTGAGCTGTGCTTCGATGGGCCACATGGCGCCGGCCGCGCCGGTCGTGGCGACGGCAGCCGCACCGCCGAGCTTGATCAGCCCGCGACGCGACATTCGAAGGTCGACAATGGTGTCTGCCATTCGTTGTTCTCCTTGGTGTTTTGTACGAACGGCTCCCCTGAACGGGGCGGGAGCCGCACAGAAACAGATTCTGTCCGCTATGCGGGACGGGAGGGAGCCGCCTTCGGTACTACCCCTATTGGATATTTGTCCATACTCCCCTACCCCGTTATTCCAGATATGAACAGCGAATCAGCCTGAAATCGGTGAAAAATCCCCAAAAACACCATGGTTTTGCCTGAAAACGGGCGTCCTGCAGGTGTTTATACCCAAAACCACCCTTTCAATCCGAGCTAACCCTTATACACGAAATACCCTATGGCGACAATAGCATTCACCTATTTACCTAGTTCCAAAGAACTAGGCGGCCGTTTCCCCTCCTCCTCCACCTCCTCCTTTTGGCGAAGTTTCGGGGGCGCGGGTTAGAATCGAACCGTCCCTCTTCTCTCCTTCCCGTCATTCTCCTCAGGCACGATGTCCGGTCCCTTATCCAGAGCCCTTGCGGGCCTCCTTTTCGTCCTCATGCTCGTCCCCGGCGTCTCTGCGGCGTCCGACGACGGCATGCTCGTGCCCGACAGCGCCCACGCGGCCGCCGAGTCGGAGACTGCGTCCGTCAAGCGCCTCAGGCTTGCGATCGTCAACTCCTACGGCATGTCGATCATGGACGACTACTACAGCCGCACGATCGAAGCCGTGAAGGAGAAGCTCTCTCCGATCGAGATCGACGTGAAGATCTACGGTCCCGACAGCTTTCTGAAGGCGGCCGAAAAGGAAAGCTTCGACATGTCGATCGCCTCGAGCGGCCTCACGAGCCTCATGATCGAGCGCACGGGCGGGCTGCCGCTTGCGGCCGTCGTCTCGGACGAGGCGCCCGACCCCAACTACGCCAACGGCGCGGCGATCATCGTGCGCGCCGACCGTCCCGAACTCAAGACGCTCGAGGACCTGCGCGGCAGGAGCGTCGCCATCATGAGCCGCACCGCCTTCGCGGGCTGGCAGATTCCCGCCTCCGAGATGGTCCGCAAGGGGCTCGACCCCGAGGCCTTCTTCTCCGAGATCCGCGTCTCGGGCTATCCGATGACGCGCATCGTGCAGGAGGTGAAGTCGGGCGAGGTGGACGTGGGCTTCGTGGCGACGTGCCTGCTCGAGCGCATGGCCCGCGGCGGGCAGATCGACCAGAAGGACTTCCGCGTGATCGGCGAGCACGCCGACAGGCTCGTCGCCTGCCGCCACTCGACCGAGCTCTATCCGAACTGGTTCTTCTCGATCAAGCCCTCGGTCCCCACGTCCGTCGCCCGAACGCTCACCGCCACGCTGCTCGACGTGCCGGCCGCACCCGACGGCACGCAGTGGACGATCTCGAACGACAACCGACGCCTCTTCGAGGTGTTCCGCGTCCTGCAGGTGCCCTACGGCAATCCCGACGACTTCGGGCGCTTCGTGAGGCGCATCCTGCCCTGGGTCGTGGGCGCGGGCGGCGTGCTCCTCATCCTGCTCCTCAACACGCTTCTTCTTGCGCGCCTGGCCTCACACCGCGCACGCGCGCTCGAGAAGGCCATGGACGAAAAGCTTCGCGCCGAGCTCGCCGCCCAGCAGAACGCCGTCCAGATCGAGAGCCTGACGCGCGCGAGCGCCGTGGGCCTTCTTTCGAGCATGGTCGCGCACGAACTCAAGCAGCCCCTCACCGTCATCGGCAACTATGCCGGCAGCCTGCGAAGACGCCTGAGCCGCGGAGAAGTTCCACACGAGACGCTGCTCGCCTCCATCACCGAGATCGAGGACTCGGGGACGCGTGCCGCCGCCATCATCGACCGCGTGCGCAGCTACGGACAGGTGCGCACACGCTCGCTTGCCGCCGTCGACCTATCGGACCTCGTCAAGACTGCCGTCGCCCGCTGGCGCCGCCACTCTGCGCACCGCGTCCCCTGCACGCTCGACCTCGAACCGGGCCTCACCGTTGAGGCCGACCGCCTTGAGATTGAGCTCGCCGTGCTCAACATCGTGAAGAACGCGGCCGCCGCCGTGAAGGACCAGCCCGACGCCGCCATCGAGGTGACGCTCAAGGCAGACGGCGCCTACGCCAGACTCTGCATCGCCGACAACGGGCCCGAGCTCTCCGATGAGGAGATCGCGCGTCTTGGCGACATCGGCTACACCACCACTGCGGGCGGCCTCGGACTCGGCATCGCCATCGTCCACTCACTCCTCGAGGCCCACGGCGGCTCGCTCGCCTACCGCCGCAGGACCGACCTCGGCGGCCGCGGCCTCGTCTGCACCGTGAGGCTCCCGCTCTCCGGCGCCCCCGAGGACAGGACCGCCGCCTGAGCCGCAGGCGGATTCCGCCCCTTTGTTTCCAATTGCCGCGCTTCCCGTGCGGGATCCGCCAAAATGCGTAGAATTGACGGAGCCGATCCCATGACGACGGGAAATTTCGTATGAGAGCGAAGCAGTCGTCGAGCGCCGACAGACCAAACTGCGGCGGCGCCGAGATGGTCCCCGGACATTGTTCCGGCAGCCATAGGACCGGCGGACGGGGCCGCGGGCAGAGACTGCACGCGGCCCCGTCTTCATTTCCGCCCCCGCCACGCCCCTCCGAAACCCACTCCCACTCAATCGTACACATGCGCCAGTCGCTTTAAAACGACACTCGCACAACGAAACCCGCGCATTCGACAGGTGACGCAAAGGCCGACTTCCGCTACAATTCGGCTCCGAAAATCCTGCGGTCCGTCGCGCGCGTGCGCGAGGGCCCACCGCCACTTTCGAACGCACAAGACATGACGATTGAAAACAGAATCGCCGGCGCTCTGGCCGGCATGGTGCTCGGCGACGCCCTCGGCGTGCCGGGCGAACTGTGGCCCCGCGAGAAGGTCCGCGCCCGCTTCGGGCACATCGACACGTTCCTCGACGGCCCCGAGGACAACATCGTCGCCTGCTACTTCAAGGCCGGCCACTACACGGACGATTCCGCACAGGCCTTCGTGATCCTCAAGGCGCTTCTCAAGGCCGGCACGGTGCCGCCCGTCAAGGTGCTCGCCGACGATCTGATCGCCTGGGTCGAGTCGATGAACGGGTTCGAAATCAACCTGCTCGGCCCGAGCTCCAAAGCAAGCCTTCTCGCCCATTCCCGGGGAGAAGACTACACGAAGTACACCAAGCTCTCGCTCACGAACGGCGCGGGCATGCGCATTGCGCCCGTGGGCTGCCTCGTCGACTGGAACGATTCCGAAAAGCTCGCCGAAACGGTTGCGCGCGTCTCGATCGTCACGCATGGCACGGACGTGGCGATCGGCGGCGCGGCCATGGTCGCCCAGGCCGTCGCGAGCGGCATCGGCGGACGCTCCTGGGAGGAAGCCGCAGAGGACGCGCTCCGCATCTGGAACGTTGCGCGCGCCAAGGGAGAGCCCACCTGGGCAGCTTCGGTCGCGGAACGCTTCCGCCTCGCACTCTCCGTCATGAAGGATTTTGACGACGAGAAGTTCTCCCGCTGGGTCTACGACATCCTCGGCACGGGCACGATGACGAGCGAGAGCGTGAGCGCCGCGCTTGCCGTCGCCTTCTACTGCCGCAGCGCCGAACGCGCCGCGATCATGTGCGCCAACATGGGCGGCGACACCGACACGATCGGTGCGATGGCCTGCGCGATCTGCGGTGCCTTCGAGGGATTCGATGCGCTACCCGAATCGCGCTCGTCCTTCCTCGAGACGACAAACGCGCTCGACTTCCGCGCCATGGCGACCGAAATCGCCCGCGCCCGCACGACCTTTCACCTCTGAGGGAGCCCCTGCATGCGAAGCATCCGCTCCGTCCTCCATTCGCTCAAGCCTCAAAAGCGCGTCCTCATCATCGGCTCGGCCTTCGTCGACATGGTGATCAACGTTCAGGAGATGCCGCGTGCGGGCGCCGACGTTGAGGGCGACTACCGCTGCACGACCGTCGGCGGCTGCTCCTTCAACGTCGCGGACGTCCTCTACAAGCTCGACCTTCCGTTCGAGAGCTACATGCCCGTGGGCGAGGGCCGGTTCGCCGACCTCGTCGCGCAGGCCCTCACGGAGCGCGGCTATCCCGTGCACCGCGAGGCGGGCGAAGGCGACAACGGCTGGTGCCTGTCGCTTGCCGACGCCTCCGGCGAGCGCACCTTCATCTCGATGTTCGGCCTTGAGCGCCGCATGAAGCCCGACTGGTTCGAGCGCTTCGACATCGAGAGCTTCGACTACTTCTACGTTTCGGGCTACCAGGCCGAGGGCGAAAACGGCCGCGTCATCCTCGAGGCCCTCTCCCGCAAGCGCCCAGACGCCGTCGTGGTGTTCGATCCGGGTCCCCGCGTGCACTTCATGCCGCGCGAGCGCGTCGAGGACTTCTGCCGCCTCGGCTGCCTCTTCACCGTCAACGCCGACGAGGCCCTCTTCATGACGGGCACGACCCGGGTCGAGGATGCCGCGTTGCGCCTGCACGACATGTCGGGGCGCGATGCCGTCGTTACCGACGGCGGCCGCGGCGCGATCGTGGCCGACAACGCCAGCGTGCGCCGCATCCCGGGCTTCCCCGTCGCGATCGTTGACACGATCGGCTCGGGCGACGCACACACGGGCGGCGTAATCGCAGGCCTCATGTGCGGCCTCCCGATCGACGAATGCGTGCTGCTCGCCAACCGCGTGGCCTCCGTCGTGACGGGCCGCGAGGGCGGCGCCTGCGCGCCCACGATCGACGAGCTCCTCACCGAGCACTGCTGACGTACAAGGGCCCTCATTCCCATTCAAATCAACCGCCCCGCCCGGCCTTCCCCTGGGCCGAACCGGGAATTTCATCCCTTCCTCAAGAAAAGACAACCAACATGAGCGACAACTCCTCCGCCTCCGCCATTGAGGTCAACGGCGTCAACCCCGTTCCCGACAGCGAACGCTACGGCACGCCCGCCGGGCTCTTTCCCATCTGGTTCTCCTGGAACATCTCCATCTTCGGCATCACGCTCGGCATCTACGTGCTCGGGCTCGGTCTCTCCGTCTGGCAGGCCATGCTCGCAGGCGTGATCGGCTACTTCGTCTCCTGCGCCCTCGTGGGCATCCTCGCCGTGGGTTCCGTACGCACGGGGCTGCCCACGCTCGTGCAGTCGCGCTTCGCGTTCGGCTACCACGGCAACAAGATCCCGACCTTCTTCGGCTACGTGGCCAACATGGGTTGGAAAGTCACGATGCTCTCGATGGCCTCGACGACGCTCGCCGACCTGATGTGCCACCTCGTTCCCGTGCTCGCACAGGTCGACGGCTCCCCCACGTCCGCCTGCGTCTTCGGCTCCTTCATCGTCGTGATCGTCCTCACGATGACGGGGGCCGTCTGGGGCTACCAGCTCATCATGAAGATCGAGAAGGCGATCGCATGGATCACGGGCCTCTTCACGCTCGTCTACCTCTTTTTTTTCATCCCGCAGATCGACTTCTCCGTCCTCGGCGACCGTCCGTCCGCAGGCATCGTCGAATTCCTCGGTGCCGTCGTGCTTTCCATGACGATGGTGGGCCTGGGCTTCCTCAACTACGGCGGCGACTACTCCCGCTACCTGCCCCGCAACACGAGGGCGGGCGGCGTCATTTTCTGGACGATGACGGGCATCGCACTTCCCGTCTCGGTTCTCCTCATCCTCGGCGTCATGCTCTCTGCGGGCAACCCCGAGCTTCTCGCCAAGGCCTCCCACGAACCGATCGCCGCGCTCACCGGCATCCTTCCCTTCTGGTTCTACGTACCGTTCTCAATCGTCATCATCGTGAGCCTCATCTCGGCCGGCATGACGGGCGTCTACAGCTCGGGCCTCGCGCTCCTCGCCATGGGCGTGCCGCTCTCCCGCGCCGCAACCACCGTCGTCAACGCCGTGATCATCACGCTCGGCGCCTTCTATCTTCTCTTCATTTCGGACTCCTTCGTCTCGACCTTCCAGTCGTTCCTCGCAGCGATCTCCGTGATCATGGGCTCTTGGGGCGCCATTGAAATGGTCGACATGCTGCGCCAGAAGCGCCTCAACTGGGACGTCCGCATGGCCTTCGACTACGGCGAGGGCGGCCGCAGCGGCCGCTGGACCGCACTCCTCTCGCTCGCCGTCGCCACGATCATCGGTCTGGGCACCATCACGTCGAGCGACCCCTACATCGCCCGAATCGTGAGCTTCCTCCTGCCCTCGGGCGCCGAGACGAGCGTCTTCGCCAAGGCCAACATCGGCCTCGTCGTCGCCATGATCGCGGGCGGCCTGCTCTACGCAGTCCTCACCTTCGTCTGCCGCTTCGACGTCCCGCCCGTCCTGAAAAAGAAATAATCCCGCCCATTCATTCAGGCTGAAATCCTCCGGAAGGCCCCGCGCTTATGTAAACGCGGGGCCTTTTCTTGATCCTCGTCCACTAATCCTGCGCCCGCTACCCGCCCGCAGCGTCCTCAGGGCCCCGAAGTCGAGCCCTTCCCTCAACTTCCATCGAGCGCACGCCGCTCTTCCCAGTGCCGCAGGCGTTTCCAACCATACCCGCCATACGCCGACGTCCGAACCTCCCTGCACGCGGCCGTTTGCCTCGCCAAAGCATTCGGGATTTCACCTAAAGAAAAGCCCGGAAACGGCCTCAAACCTACCTCTTGAGAGGTACTTGACCCCAATCAGACACGCACCCGTAGAGTTGCGCCCAGGTCATTTCATTTCCAAGGGCGCCCGCAGGTTCTCCTTCTCCTGCGCCCCTTTACGGCAAACCCGCAGCCTCTCCCTGCGGGTCCCATTCGATTCGGAACTCATCATGAACAAGTCTCTCTCCCGTCGTGCATTCCTCCGCACGAGCATTGCGAGCGGCGCCTCTCTCGCCGCTGCGGCCGCTGGTGCGGCTCCCGCCGGCATCTACAGGCCAGGCACGTATTCCGCCAAGGCCTCCGGCATCGGCGAAGTCACGGTCACGATGACCTTTGACGCCGACCGCATCATCGACGTCGTGCTCGACGTCTCCCACGAAACCCCGGGGATCGGTCAGGCCGCCGCCGACACGCTCAAGAAGAACCTGATGGCCGCTCAGGCCGCCGAAATCGACGGCGTCTCCGGCGCCACGATCACGTCGAAGGCCGTCTCCAAGGCCGCCGCCAAGTGCATTGCGCAGGCCAAGGGCGAAATTCCCGTTGAAGTCATCTCCGACAAGAAGGCCGACGAAGACGACGGCGACTGGCTCGGCAAGGAGCCCGAAATCGCCGAAAAGGACATCGTCGCCACGCACGAGACCGACATTCTCGTCGTCGGCTGCGGCACGGGCGGCCTCTTCGCCGTCGCCGCCGCTGCCGAAGCGGGCGGCAAGGTGATCGGCATCGACCGATTCGCCGTCGGCACGGGCATCCGCGAGGACCTCGGCGCCATCGACTCCCGCTACCAGAAGGCCTGGGGCACCAAGATCGACAAGTTCGAGTTCATCACGATGGCCACGCAGTACGCGGGCGGCCACATCCAGCAGGACCTCGTCAAGCTCTGGTGCGACAAGTCCGGCGAAGCCATCGACTGGGTCGGCGACCGCCTCGCCGAGCGCAACATCGAGCTCTGGCATGAGTCCGGCGACAAGAACGACGAAACCCGCTACAAGCACTTCGCCATCGGCCACTCTCCGAAGCTCCCGATCGATCCGAAGACGGGCAAATTCAAGATCACGCTCGCTCAGGTCGTCGAGCAGTACGCCGCCAAGAAGGGCGCCCGCTTCGACTACAACACGAAGATGGTCAAGCTCGAGAAGAAGAACGGCCGCGTGACCGGCGTCATCGCCGAGAACGCCGACGGCAAGTACGTGCGCTACAACGCCGCGAAGGGTGTCGTGGTCGCCACCGGCGGCTACGCCCAGAACTGGAAGATGATGGAGGCCCTGCAGCCCTGGAACCTCCGCATCATCGGCCGCTCCGGCGCCCTGCCCGGCGCCCGCGGAGACGGCATCCGCGCCTGCCTCTGGGCCGGCGCCAAGATGGACGAGACGCACTCGATCATGATGTTCGACCGCACCGCCATCCGTCCCGACCAGCAGCCCGGCCCCGACACGGTCAAGTCCGGCGACAGCGGCTTCTTCTGGATCGGCTCCCAGCCCTGGCTCAAGGTCAACGCCGACGGCAGGCGCTTCATGAACGAGTCCGGCACCTACGAGAACATCCTCCACGCCGACGAATATCAGAAGGGCCACTGCCACTACACGATCTTCGACTCCAACTGGGTCAAGTACGCCGAACAATTCAAGATGCACGGCTGCTCGCGCCTCTTCCCGTTCGAAAACGGCGCCGAGCCCAACATTCCCTGGGAGGTCTTCCGTGACCGCATGCTCCCCGGCCTGATCGCTAAGGGCTACGTCCAGAAGGCCGACACGATCGAGGAACTTGCGAAGAAGCTTGGTCTGCCGCCCGCTCAGCTGAAGGCTACGGTCGCCCGCAACAACGAGCTCTACCGCAAGGGCGAGGACGTTGACTACGGCAAGGAAAGGCACCGTCTCTCCGCCGTCGACAAGGCTCCCTTCTACGGCGCCAAGAACACGGGCTGGATGCTCTGCACCATGGACGGCATCCAGATCAACACGAACATGAACGCCATCGACACCGAGGGCAACCCGATTCCGGGCCTCTTCGTCATCGGCAACGACAGCGGCGGCTACTTTGCCAACGAGTACCCGAACCTCGCCACTGGCATGGCCTGCGGCCGCACGGTGACCTTCGGCCGAATCGTGGGCCGCATGCTCGCCAAGGCCTGATCCCGCGCACGGAAAGGGCACGCATCGAAAAAAGGCATCTCACCTCGGACGCCTCCAGGGTCGCAAGAGAGGGAACCATCCTCCGGCGGCCCGCCCCCATCATCAACCTTTCTCCAACCCACAACAGGACAAGGGCGCCGCGCCGATCCCGCACGCAGGACGCCCAAACTGACATGAAGCATTCCATCCTCTGCTGCGCCGTGACCGGCGCCCTCGCCTCCGGCGCCGCCTGCGCCGCCGACACTCAGATCTACGGCGTCATCGACACCGGTTTTTCCGTTCGCAACAACCAGTACGTCAACGGCAACAGCGACACCACCACCCGCATGGTCTCCGGCCAGTACATCGGCTCCCGCTTCGGCATCAAGGGCTCCGAAGACCTCGGCAACGGCTACAAGGCCGGCTTCGTCCTCGAAAGCAGCATCAAGACCGACGACGGCTCCCTCGGTCAGGGCGGCCGCCTCTGGGGCCGCGAAGCCCGCGTCTACCTTTCCGGCGACTTCGGCGAAGTCAGCTTCGGCCGCGTCGGCCCGATCGTCGGCGGCAACGGTCCGTACGCCCGCTTCGGCCACGTCATGAACGCATTCTCCTGCGGCTGGGGCGACGTCGGCGGCAGCCTTCAGGTCGTCTCGCTCGGCTACGAATTCGTCGACAACGCCGTCACCTACCTCACGCCCAAGTTCGGCGGCCTTGACGCCGTCTTCCAGTACTCCTTTGGCGCCGACACGCAGTCCGACGCCTACAAGGACGGCACGGAAGGCAAGTCCAGCGTCGAGCGCATGTACGCAGGCGCCGTCCGCTATCAGAACAGCACGGTCCTCGTGTCCGCCGGCGTTGAAGGCATCAATCAGGATCAGCCGAGCGCCGACCGCAACGGCCTCGACGATGCACTCTCCTTCAACCTCGGCGGCAGCTATGATGCCGGCTTCGCCAAGTTCTACGTCTACAGCCAGGTCTTCCAGAATTACGCCAAGGCCGCCAAAGTCACGATGTTCTCCATTCCCTCCGGCGTCGACGGCTACGGCGTGAACCTCGGCTTCGAAACGAAGGCTCTCGGCGGCACGGTCAAGGCCTCCTTCGGCTGGGGCGACTTCGAAGGCAGCCACGCCGACAACCTGACGATGAAGACCTATCAGACGGCCCTCGGCTACAACTACCCGCTCTCCCGCCGCACGACGCTCTACACGGCCGCCGGCTGGATCCACAACGACTTCTCCGACGACTATGCGGCCGCCAAGCCCACCGCCGTCGAAAACGACTACGAATGGATCTGCGGCATCACACACAAGTTCTGATGAAGAACAACCGGTTCTGACCGACGAAGGCCTGAGCTGACAGGCAGAAAAAACCAGAAGCAAGCGGGGACGGCCTCACGGCCGCCCCCGTTTGTTTTCTTCCGCGCCACACTCCGGATCAGTCCTTCACGGGAATGATGAAGCGGCCGCAACACCTCCTTTCCGCGCCCGGCGCCTCAAGCTGCAGCTCGTGCACGAGCAGCGCGTCGCCCGCCTGCTCGAAGCCGAGCGCCTTCATCCTCTGGAAGGCGGGATGCTCGCCCTTCACGATGTCGGTCATCAGGAAGCCGTTCGGAATCCCGCTGAAGTGAAAGACGAAAGCCTTCCCGAAGCCCATGCGGCGCACAGCCTCGTTGACGGGAATTCCGTATTTCTTCAGAAGCGACTCCCGCACCGCAAAGCCCCAGTGCAGATGCGACTCGTCGATCTCGAGCGACTGCGCGACGCACATCGCCGACTTCGTGACAGGGAGCCACGCGACCCAGGTCTTCAGGACGTCGTAGATGCACGACGTCTCAAGAAACTCGCGCGAATTCGTGTGGTAGAGAAAACAGTGCGGCTCCATGTTGCAGACCTCCCAGTCGAGGGGCTTCGCACGACGCTCCTCAAACCAGAGGCGAATGCGCTCGTGCTCCTCGACCACAGCCTGCATGCGCTCGATCTGAGCGCGCATCTCGTCGACCTTGGCGTCAAGACATCCGACGGCCTCGTCGAGACCGCCCTCTAGAAACGGTCCCATTTCCTTGACGGAAATGCCGTAGTTGCGAAGCCTCATGTACTGAAGAATGCGGGCCGACTGGTCGAACCCGTAGTAGCGGTAGCCGCTCGCGCGTTGCGTGACGTCAAGCAGGCCGCTCTCCTGATAGTGCTTGAGGAATTCGGCCGTCACGCCGAGGTAGCGGGCAAAGTCGCCGATGCGGTACTGCCGGCAGTCAGTCTTCTTTTTCGTCGCCATGGTTGAGCCTGAATCCGTTTCATGAAGTGCAACGTCCATTCTCTCACGCCTCAAAGGGAAACGGTCGACACGCCTCGCCCCGACGGTGAAGGAGCGCCGCCCGTCTTGCGCTCCGCGCAAACCTTCTTTGCCTGCGCCTGCGTTTCGGGCCGTCCTCACCTTTGCTAGATTGAATCCGGTCAATCGGGATCCGCTCCCGAATCCGACCACCACAACAGGAGAAGACCATGAAGAAACTCGCACTGGCTCTGCTCGCCTCTCTGGCGCTCTCGACCGGCGCTCAGGCGCTCGAAACGGGCGTGGCTCCCAAAGTCACCGAACTCGGCGTTTCGAATCCGACGACCGGACTCTACGTCGGCAACTCGTACTCGTTCTATAACTGCGGAGTTCACGGCTACGTCCGCGGCCTCACGCGCGCCGCCAACCGCACCTGGAAGGCCCGCCTGCAGACCATCAGCTCCGGGATGCTGAGCTGGCACAACGTCGAGGACTATCTTTTGCCGCACGAAATGGACACGTATGTCGTGAAGGGTACCGACAAGATGTTCGACGTCGTCTTCCTTCAGGGCATGTCGTCCGAGCCCATCGCCGCCAAGCGCGTGCCGACCTTCAGGAAGTATCTCGCGAAGCACGTCGAGACGATCCGCTCCAAGGGCTCAGTCCCCGTCGTGGTCGTCACCTGGGCCAAGGCCGACAAGATGGACAAGGACACCCGCCGCCTTGCCGACAGCATCATCGAAGAAGCCAACCGCAACAACGCGATCGCGCTGCCCGTGGGCCTTGCCTTCGCCGAAAGCCTGAAGGAGCGCCCCGACCTCGTGCTTCATCAGGCGGACAAGAGCCATCCGACCGCCGCAGGCTCTTACCTCTACGGCGCGCTCATTTACTCGCTCCTCTTCAAGGCCTCGCCCGAAGGACTCGACTTCCTCGGCGAATGCGAAAAAACCCTCAGGCCCGAGGACGCCGCCTACCTGCAGAAGCTTGCGTGGCGAGTCGCCACGGAGTTCTACGGCTGGAAATGACAAGAGACCAATAAAGGAGATTCATCATGATGTTTCGTCTGCTTCCCGCTGCGGCCATGACCGCAACGGCGCTCGCCGCCATGACGGCCGGCGCCGCCACCGTTGACGTCTACGGCGTCGTCGACACCGGCCTGCACTACGTCAAGGCCGACAGCGGCGACACGTCCGTGACCATGGACTCGGGCATTTCCAAGGGCTCCCGCGTGGGCCTCATCGGCTCCGAGGATCTCGGCGGCGGATACAAAATCGTCTTCAATCTGGAGACGGGCTTCAGCCTCGACGACGGCTCCTTCGACAACACCAAGAACCGTCTGGATCGGGTAGGAGGCGTGAGGGTACTCACGCCGTCCTCCCACACCACCCACCGTACGGATCCGTAGTGGGCGGTTAC
>ENA-UEPW01000495-UEPW01000495.1-human-gut-metagenome-genome-assembly--contig:-NODE-495-length-27730-cov-258.687882_pt1 | contig 27730 bp, 20 predicted proteins | sample MGYA00242935_ERZ507936 | MGnify/ENA primary metagenome ERZ507936 (study PRJEB26167, sample SAMN06115469) | human gut metagenome | host: Homo sapiens | place: China:Chongqing | collected 2016-06-23... | reverse complement strand
TGGGCTGAGTTCTATTCATGACGCAAAGATAAACAATAATATTGGATTGTTAAAAACACAACAATATTATTTGATCCGGCTGCTTTCCGTTGGGGTAGGGAAGCGTAATATACAGAAAAAGAGGACATTACGTAAAGTAATATCCTCTTCTCTTATTTTTATTCGTTAGAAATTCTCATGGAGTTTTAAAACTCTATTTGAACTCTGTGTGACTCCGGCAGGATTCAAACCTGCAACCTTCTGATCCGTAGTCAGATGCTCTATTCAGTTGAGCTACGGAGCCTCCTAATATTAAGCAATTAGGCTTGTTCCTTAATTGCGAGTGCAAAGGTACGCATTTATTTTGAAACTCCAAAATATTTGCGCACCTTTTTCGTGGTTTTCTTTAATTTTTCTTCTTTCCGAGCGACTTTAGCCAGTTTAATGGCTTTTTAAGGATAGTTGTAAGTGTGGTTGGCTGTTTTATAGCTGGCACATTGGGAGTGGATTTGGCTGTGGTGCTCTTTCCATTCTCCTTTCTATCCTGCTTGCGATTTTGAGTTGAACGGCGTGAAGTGTTGTCCTTACGCTGGCGACGTTGCTGATTGTTGCGTTTTGTCTGTCCGCCCTCATGGTTAGGTTGTTCGTTGTTTTGCTTTGCCTGTTCGCCATCACGTGCAGCACGCTCATTGCGTCTCTTAGCGTTATCGCCCTTGTTATTGTTTGCATTGCTTTCTTTGGCTCCATTCTCCGTTTGCTGATTGTTGCCGCCTTCTGCATTGGCAGGCTTGCGGTTCGGCTTGCGTCTGCGCTTCTTTTGCGTAGTGGGTTGTGTGCCGTCCGGAGTAGTTGTTTCTGCAACGGTCTCTTGAGCATTTGTGGTCTGTGGCGTTTCTGTAGCAGAAGTCTCGTTATTGTTCTGCTCCTTTGCGCTGTTCTTCTTTCTGTTGTCGCGGCGCTTGTTGTTGTCGCCCTGCGATCCATTGGCTTTAGAGTTGTTTCTTGGGCGTTTTTCGTCGCGTCCCTTTCCGCCTCTGCCTCTTGAGCGTGGTGCGTTGTAGTCGGGAGTCTCTCCGAGACCTTCGGGCAGTTCGTTCTTGTCGACAACACGTCCGAGAAATTTCTCTATTTGTTTGAAGCTGCTGATTTCGTCTTCGCTTACGAATGTGATAGCGATGCCGTCGCGTTGTGCTCGTGCAGTACGTCCTATACGGTGGACGTAGTCTTCTGGGTCGTGGGGCACATCGAAGTTTATGACCATGGCGATGTCGTCGATGTCGATGCCGCGAGCCACGATGTCAGTAGCCACGAGAACGTCGATCTGTCCGGTCTTGAACTTGTAGAGGATGTCATCGCGTTCAGCCTGCTCGAGGTCTGAGTGCATCTCGCCAGAGTTAATCTTCATCTGCTGCAGTGTGCGGTTGATAGCCTTCACCTTTTGCTTCTTGCCCGAGAATATTATTACGCGGTTGAGGTCGCCTTTGCGGAACAGGTCTTTCACGATGCCTATCTTCTGTGTCTCGTAGCACACGTATGCGCTCTGTTTGATTTTCTCTGCCGGCTTGCTCACTGCAATCTTTACCTCTACGGGGTTCTTCAGCAGACTCTTTGCGAGTTCTTCAATCTTTTCGGGCATTGTAGCCGAGAACATGATAGTCTGGCAAGTGGCAGGCAATTTGCTTGCAATCATTTTGATATCCTCAGAGAATCCCATGTCGAGCATTCGGTCTGCTTCGTCGAGAACGAAGAAGCTCACCTTGCTAATGTCGGCAGAGCCGAGAGAGATGTGGCTGATAAGGCGGCCGGGCGTGGCTATTACCACATCGGCACCCATCTGAAAGCTCTTCAGCTCCTGATCGTAGCGGTTGCCGTCGTTGCCACCATACACAGCCACGCTGCTCACGCCGTTGAGGTAGTAGCCGAAGCCCTGCATAGCTTGGTCTATCTGTTGTGCGAGTTCGCGTGTCGGGCTCATGATGACGCAGTTGATGGCATCGTGCGGATAGCCACCGTCGTCGAGTTTTGAGAGTATGGGGAGGAGATAGGCTGCAGTCTTGCCCGTACCTGTCTGCGCCACACCAAGGAGGTCACGACCTTCGAGGATAGGCGGAATACATTTCTCTTGTATTGGTGTGCACTGATCAAAGCGCATATCATATAATGCGTCGAGCACATTGTCATTGAGTTGTGTTTCGTCGAAATACATATTATGTTATTATGGGTTTTATTTTTTTTAATTAGGGGCTTTTTTATAGCAGAAATACGCAACGATTGCAAAGATGAAGTTCGGAATCCATGCAGCCAAAATAGGTGGCGTATTGGCATTGATGGCAAATGTAGACGATACTGTTTGTAGCATGATATAGCCGAAGCTCAAGGCGAGTCCCATGCCGAGATACATGCCCATTCCTCCTTTGCGTTTGCGCGATGATAGCGACAGGCCGATGGTGGTCAGGATGAACGATGCGAACGACGAGGCTATTCGTTTGTGGTATTCCACTTCGTATTGTACGACGTTGCCGTTACCGCGATTTTTCTGTTTGCCGATATACTCTTTCAGCTCCGGATTGGTGAATGTTTCTTGCTGTCCTTTCGAGTAAACGAGATCGGTTGGCTCCATCTGTATGATGGTGTCGCGCTTTATTCCGCTTGTGATATGTTCGCGTAGTCCGCGCAGCTCACGTATCTTCCAGTTGGAAAGAGTCCAATGGTACTTTGAGTCGGAGATGGTGTCGTACTGGATATCCATTGCCGTAAGATGGCTCACGAGTTTCTTGTTCTCAAACTTGTCGAGAGAGAAGCCATATCCACATTTTTGATTGTTGTCGTAATGCTGTATGTACGCAATAGTGCCTTTGTCCACTTGCAGCATAACGTTCTCTGCCGATGTGTTCTTCTTTTTGTTTTTGTACATAGTCTCGAAGTTCTGTCTTATCACTGTGCCATGTGGAATGACGTATGCACTGAGGAAGAACGAGAGTGTAGAGATGAGTACGCACGAAATCATGTAAGGGCGCATGAGGCGCTTGAACGAAACTCCTGCAGCAAGCATGGATATGATTTCAGAGTTTGAAGCCAGCTTGGATGTGAAGAAAATTACCGCAATGAATACGAATAGCGGACTGAATAAGTTGGCAAAGTAAGGCACGAAGTTGGCATAATAGTCAAATACGATAGCCTTTAGCGGTGCGTGGTATTGCGTGAACTTTACGAGGTTCTCGTTCACGTCGAACACGATACTGATAGAGATGATCAGTATGATAGAGTAGATGTACGTGCCGATGAACTTGCGTATGATATACCAGTCGAGAATGCTGATATAGTGAAATGGGTTTATCACGTTCAAGACACGGAGAAAGCGCAGCTTATGGCATAACCATGCCCAAGCTGTGCGTATCCCTTTAGTCTTTCTGCGTACTGTCTGCTGCAGATGTAGCAGTTTGTGTAAACGCCTGATGTTTTTTATCTTCATTTAAATTCTTCTTCCGAGGTTGTCTATAACGCTTGCTTTCCATTGTACGAAGTCACCTTGCTCAATATGTTTGCGTGCGTCAGTGACCAGTCGTAGATAGAAAGCCAAGTTATGAATGCTCGCAATCTGCATAGCCAACAACTCCTGGGCTTTGAAGAGGTGGTGTAGATAAGCCTTCGAGTGTATGCGGTCGATGTCGCATCCGTCGGGGTCAATCGGCGAGAAGTCCTGCTCCCACTTCTTGTTGCGTATGTTTATTGTGCCCTCGTAGGTGAAGAGCATCGCATTGCGTCCGTTGCGGGTAGGCATCACACAGTCGAACATATCCACGCCGCGTTCTATTGCCTCAAGGATGTTCTGCGGTGTGCCCACGCCCATGAGATAACGTGGTTTGTCCTTCGGCAAAATCTCGTTCACCACCTCAATCATTTCGTACATCACTTCTGTAGGTTCACCCACAGCCAATCCGCCGATGGCGTTGCCGTCAGCTCCCTTGTCAGCGACATGTTTCGCCGCCTCACGACGCAAGTCCTTGTATTTGCAACCCTGCACGATAGGGAAGAGGCTCTGGTTGTAGCCGTAGAGGGGTTCTGTCTCGTTGAAGCGCTTGAAGCAGCGGTCGAGCCAACGTTGTGTGAGTCCGAGACTCTTCTTGGCGTACTCGTAGTCGCTTTCGCCTGGAGGGCATTCGTCGAATGCCATCATTATGTCGGCTCCGATGATGCGTTCTGTGTCCATAACATTCTCTGGTGTGAAGATGTGCTTCGATCCGTCAATGTGTGAGCGGAACTCGCAGCCTTCCTCACGCAACTTGCGTATGCCGGTGAGTGAGAACACTTGAAAACCGCCAGAGTCGGTAAGTATCGGACGGTCCCATGTGTTGAACTTATGCAATCCGCCAGCCTTTTGCAGAGTGTCAAGACCTGGGCGCAGGTAGAGATGGTAGGTGTTGCCTAAGATAATCTGTGCCTTCACTTGTTCGCGGAGTTCGTTGAAGTGTACTCCCTTCACAGAGCCAACTGTGCCTACGGGCATGAAGATAGGGGTCTTTATCTGTCCGTGGTCGGTGGTTATTATACCAGTGCGAGCGTCGCTACACGGGTCGGTATGTTGCAGTTCAAAAGTCATTCTTTCGTTTCTTCTTCAATTTTAAAATTAATCGGATTGTCTACAATCTCATCAGTGAGTGCAAACTTCCATACATCCTGTATATTTTCCACATAGTGGAAGTCAACACCCTTGCGGTACATCTCAGGAATTTCCTCAATGTCCTTGCGGTTTTCCTGGCACATAACAATGTCGGTGATGCCAGCACGCTTTGCTGCAAGAATCTTCTCCTTGATGCCGCCTACTGGCAGAACCTTTCCGCGGAGCGTTATCTCGCCTGTCATGGCTGTGTTCTTGCGCACCTTGCGCTGTGTGAGTGCCGAGGCGATAGACGTAGCTATTGTGATACCTGCCGACGGACCATCCTTCGGCGTTGCACCTTCTGGTACGTGGATATGTATGTTCCAGTTGTCGAAGATGCGATAGTCTACGCCGAGCGTATCGATGTGAGCCTTTACGTATTCGAGAGCAATGACAGCCGACTCCTTCATCACGTCACCGAGATTTCCGGTCAGTGTCAGCTTGCCAGTCTTGCCCTTGCTGAGCGATGTCTCGATGAAGAGAATTTCGCCGCCCACGCTTGTCCATGCTAAGCCCGTAACGACACCTGCATAGCTATTACCTTGATATATGTCGCGGTAGAAAGGTGCTTTGCCGAGCAGTCCCTCAATTTCGTTAGGCGTAATCTTTTCGTTTACGTCGTTGTCGAGGGCTTTCTTGTATGCAATCTTGCGCAGTGCCTTGTTCACCTGCTTCTCCAATTGACGCACACCGCTTTCGCGAGTGTATTGCTCAATCACTCTCTCTATGGCTGCCTTTGTGAATGTAGGCTTCTCCTCGTCCTTGTCCAATCCGCAGTTTTCTATTTCACGCGGAATGAGATGGCGTTTTGCTATCTCTATCTTCTCCTCCGTTATGTATCCGCTCACTTCAATAAGTTCCATACGGTCGAGCAGCGGACGCGGTATAGTGTTGAGGTCGTTGGCGGTTGCAATGAAGAGCACCTTCGAGAGGTCGTAGTCAACATCAAGATAGTTATCGTGGAAGGCGTTGTTCTGTTCAGGGTCGAGCACCTCAAGCAAGGCTGATGACGGGTCACCATTGACGGTGTTCTGTGTCACCTTGTCAATCTCGTCGAGGATAAACACGGGGTTTGACGAACCTGCCTTCTGTATGTTCTTGATAATTCTGCCAGGCATGGCTCCCACGTAAGTGCGGCGGTGTCCGCGAATCTCGCTTTCGTCGTGCAGACCACCTAATGACATGCGTACGTACTTGCGCTTCATTGCAGCAGCAATACTCTTGCCAAGTGATGTCTTGCCGACTCCCGGAGGGCCGTAGAGGCAGATGATGGGCGACTTGAGGTCGCCACGCAACTTCAGTACAGCCATGTATTCGAGAATACGTTCCTTCACCTTCTCCATGCCGTAGTGGTCGTGGTTGAGCACGCGCTGGGCACGTTTCAAGTCAAGGTTGTCCTTGGTGTATTCGCCCCAAGGCAGTGCAATCATCGTCTGCAGATAGTTGTACTGTATGCTGTATTCTGGGCTCTGCGGGTTGAACATGTCCAGTTTGTCAAGCTCCTTGCGGAAGAGCTTTGCCACATCCTCCGACCAGTTCTTCTTAGCTGCTTTCTGCTCAAGCTCCTTGCGTTCCGGTGATCCTTCGCCTCTGCCCAGCTCCTCTTTGATGTTTTTTATCTGCTGCTGTAGGAAGTATTCGCGCTGTTGTTCGTCAAGATCTTCGCGAGTTTTCGTGCGAATGTTCTGTTTTAGTTCGAGCAACTGTATCTCCTTGTGCAGCACCTTCAGTGTTTTGATGACACGTTCCTTGATAGAACTTGTATAGATAAGTTCGGCTTTGTCGGCTATGTCGAAAGGCAGGTTTGTGCAGATGAAATCTACTGCGATTACATCATTCGAAATGTTGTTCAGTGCAAACTGCGACTCATCAGGCAAATCTTCGTTCTGTCGGATGTATTCCGTAGTGGTAGAACGCAAATCTTCCATTGCCGTGTTGAACTCCTTGTCGTCTGCATCAGGCAGTTCCTCCATGGCTGGTGATATCTCGCCCATCAAGAAAGGCTTGTTAGCGGTGAGCTTGTTCAGTCGGCAGCGTCCTAAACCTTGGATGATTGCGGTGATGTTATTTCCAGGTCCGGGCAGTTCGAGTATCTTCACGAGGCGTGCGTACACTCCGTACTCAAAAAGGTCTTGGGTGCTTGGGTGCTCAACTTCCTGGTCGTGCTGGCAGAACACGGCAAAGCTCGCATCCTGAGTCTTGCGTATATGGTTGAGCAGATTAAGACTTTGTTTTCTTCCAATGATTACGGGCGTAATCACTCCAGGGAACATTGCCATGTTACGTGTGGCAAGAATGGGCAGTTCGCCTTCTATGTTGACGTTGAACAAATTTGAAATATCGCCGTCATAATCGGCTATCATCTGTATTGAAGTACTCGTTCTCTTATTCATATCTCGTTAACTGTGTATCGGGGGCGTGTGTATTTCCGTGCAAAGTTACTTAAAATTCTGCTAATGAGTGAATTTTTGTTGTTATTTTATATAGAAATCGGCGGTCAGTTGTGCGTACCATTCTGATCTTGAACCATCAATATCTTGTAGGCATACTTCTTCCATTTCTCTCTCGTATTTGTGGTCTGCGTGGTGGAATGCCACAAGGTGGCGTTTGGGCTGTTTGCGGGGAGTGGTGCGCACGGCGCATTGGCGCGACATGGCAAGTCCTGCCTTGTAGGCCTCGGCAATGAATGCTTGTAGACATTCGGTTGGTATGATGGCACTGAACTCGCCGTCAGTATCGAGCAATGCTTTCACGGTAGCGAACAACTCGCAATATTTCAGCGCGCAAGCATGTCTTGCTGTAGAGCGTTGTGCGTTGGGGTTGAGCAGACTATCGATGAAAAACGGTGGGTTGGATACGATAGCGTTGTACTTGTCTTGAGTGGAGTAGTGTTGTATTGCTGTCTCTACTATCTTTATGCGGTTTGCAAACTCGGTGTTGCTAACGTTTTCGTATGCTTGTAGGGCTGCGTCATGGTCAATCTCTACTGCATCAATGGTGGCATCAGTATAGCGTTGTGCCATCATCAGTGCAATGAGTCCGGTGCCAGTACCAATGTCAAGGATGCGTTTGCCGCCATTTGCCCATGAACCAAGTAGTACGCCGTCGGTACCAACCTTCATGGCGCAGTGGTCTTGGTGGATTACAAACTTTTTGAAAGCGAACATTTATGATTGTACGATGTTGTTGTGGAAGTCTTAATGCCTTCGCTGTTGTTTACAAGTCGAATTTGTGCTGTACGGCTTTACTCCACTGTTGCAGTTTTAGTCGACTCTTGCTTATTTCTTCGCGTATTATGTTTATCTCGTTGAATAGTTCTGTGGCTGCGTTCTGTAGGGCATTCGGCTTTCTGAGATTTCGGTCAGCCTGTGAGTTTACCACAATCTTAATGCCTTTTGGCTTCAACTCTACGTCGATATCAGCACCCGTCATAACTGGGTCGCCGTCGTAGTGGATAGCTCCTGGTGAGTGGCGATGCACGCGTAGTTTCTTGCAGCGGAATGTCTTAATCTTCGAGTTGTTCTTATCGAGTGTTTTGTTGAACATCTCAATGCTGATTTGTGGGGCGTCAATCAGTCCGAATGGTTCCATGATGATAACATCCATTAGTCCGTCGCTCATAGACGCTTGTGGTGCGATGTATGCGTTGTTGCCATATTGTGATGCGTTGGCGCACGATATTAAGAAGGCTTTGTGCAGGCTCGTCTCGTCGTCAGCCATCACTGTGTATGTCTCAGGTTCGTACTTCAAGCCTTCCCTAAGTACATTTTCAATGTATGTTAGCGGACCGCGTTTGCCAGCTTCTGCGAATTTTAGGCTGATGAAGGCATCAAAGCCCATGCCGCATGTGCAGAAGAATGGGTATCCGTTGATGATGCCATAGTCAAGATCGCGCACCTCAAAGGTGTTTAATATTTCTATCGACTTCTTTACATTAATAGGTAGCTGTAGGTGGCGTGCAAGTCCGTTTCCCGAACCGCATGGTATTATGCCAAGTGCGGTGTTGGAGTGTACGATGGCACGTGCTACCTCGTTGACGGTGCCGTCGCCTCCGACTGCCACTACCAAGTCGACGTTTTCGTCTTTCGCCTTTGATGCAATCTCTGAAGCATGGCCAGCATATTGAGTTATTGCGATTTCATATTCGAACTTCTCTTTGTCAAGAAGTTGCTCAATCAGTTCGGGGATGGCAGCTTTGTCAGATGTGCCAGAAATTAGATTGATTATGAAAATGGCTTTTTTCTTCATATTTATTGATGCTATAAATAAGGCACAAAGATAATAAAATAATGTTATAAGTAAGGTTGTGGTTTGGTGAAAAATACCAAAAAGTCATATTTCTTATGAAAAACGTGCGTGTTTAACATATTTTTCGTACCTTTGCACCTTGGAAATAACAAAATCGAAATATACCTATTTAATATTATAATGGGACAGTTACAAGAAAAGTATAAAAGCTATCGTCTTCCGCAGAAGTACATGGCGGAAGGTGTTTATCCCTATTTTCGTGAGATTACGAGCAAGCAGGGCACAGAAGTAGAAATGGGCGGACATAAAGTTCTGATGTTTGGCTCAAATGCTTATACTGGTCTTACTGGCGATCAGCGCATCATTGATGCTGGTAAGGCAGCTCTTGATAAGTATGGTTCTGGTTGTGCAGGTAGTCGCTTCCTGAATGGTACGCTCGATATCCACGTGCAACTTGAAAAAGAACTTGCAGAGTATATTGGCAAGGACGACGCTCTTTGTTTCTCTACTGGTTTCTTTGTAAACAGTGGCGTTATCCCTGCAGTTGTTGGTCGTGGCGACTATATCATCTGCGACGACCGCGACCATGCCAGTATTGTTGACGGACGTCGTCTGTCGTTTGCAACACAGCTCCACTACAAGCACAACGATATGGAGGATCTTGAGCGCGTGCTGAAGAATCTTCCAGAGGAGGCTATCAAGCTCATCATCGTTGATGGTGTGTTCTCAATGGAGGGCGATCTCGCAAATCTGCCAGCTATTGTAGAACTGAAACACAAGTACAACTGCTCTATCATGGTTGACGAGGCTCATGGTCTTGGCGTATTCGGCAAGCAGGGTCGTGGTGTTTGTGATCATTTCGGCTTGACAGACGAGGTAGATCTTATCATGGGTACATTCTCTAAGTCGATGGCTTCTATCGGTGGCTTTATTGCTGGTGACAAGGATACAATCAACTGGTTGCGCCACTCTTGTCGCACCTATATCTTTAGTGCGTCAAACACTCCGGCTGCCACCGCTGCCGCTCTTGAGGCGCTTCACATCATTCAGAAAGAGCCTGAGCGCATTGATGCCCTTTGGAGAGTCACACGTTACGCACTCCGTCGTTTCAAGGAGGAGGGCTTCGAGATTGGTGAGACAGAGAGTCCGATTATTCCGCTTTATGTTCACGATGTTGAGAAGACATTCGTTGCGACAGCTAAGGCTTTCGAGTATGGTGTGTTTATCAATCCGGTTATTCCGCCGGCTTGCGCACCGCAGGATACGCTTGTTCGTTTTGCACTCATGGCTACCCATACAGAAGAACAGGTAGAACGTGGCGTTCAGATTTTGAAGCGCGTGTTCAAGGAGTTGGATATCATTAAGGATTAATATCTGCGCTCTAATAATATTTTAGTAAGAAGTATATTAAACTATATAATAAAGAAAAGGCAGGCTGTCCGTGTGGATAGCCTGCCTTTTTATTTCTGTCAGTTGCTGTTGTTTGCTGATAGCGCAGCGACCTCTTTAGCAATCGCGCTGTGGAAACGTGGTTATAGTAGCATTGTTTTGATCCGCATCGACCGATGCAGACATCTGCGCCGGTCGATGCGGACATCTGCGTCGGTCGATACGGACATCTGCGTCGGTCGGTGCGGACATCTGCGTCGGTCGACGCGGATGATAAACCCGGCAGTCACGTGTCGTTTTGCCGGTCAATAATAATTACTTGATCAAATCAACTGAACGCTTCAAGAACGAGTCGAGTGCAGCACCTTTCAACATGCCGTTCTGCAGCAATGCAAGGTCGATGAGCTGATGTACAACCTTGTTGCCTGCTGCGTATGTGGCGATGATGTTGTTCTTCTTGGTACGCTGCTCTTCAAGGGCACTCTCTGTTTTCTTCACATCGTCCTTTTCTTCCTGAGAAATCTCCTCCTGCTTCTTGCCATTCTGGCTCTGGTGCAATGCCGCGAGGCGTGCTTCAAGTCCTTTAAGCTCGCTCTCAACGGGCTGCAACTCTGTGGCGCAAGCTGTCTTGCCGTCTTCGAGAACCTGCTTAATGAGCGGATGGTCGCTATTAAGTACGAGATTGAATGTGTCGGGCATTTGTGCGTAGAATGCCATGCCAGCCTGGAATTTGCTTGCCTCTTTCATTCGGCGCATATACTCGCTCTGTGTGATGAGTACTGGCAGAGTCTGTTCGCCGAGAGCCTGCACGTCTACGTAGAACTCGGTCTTTTCCATCTTCGGCAGCTGTGAGCGGAATGTCTGCTCCAAGTTGTCTTTTTCGTCCTTTGCCAATTCGCTTTCTTTCTTGTCGTCTTTCTGTATGAGGCGGTCGACGATGTCGGCATCTACACGTGAGAAGCGTGTCTTCTCCAACTTCTGTTCGAGCATTGAAACCATTGGGTTGTCGAGTTGTCCGTCAAGCAATAATACGCTGTAACCCTTAGCCTTGGCTGCCTCGATGTAGCTGTATTCGCCTTCTTTGTCGTTAGCGTAGAGATAGACGAGATTGCCTTCCTTGTCGGTCTGGTTGTCCTTGATGAGGGTTTGGTACTCCTCGTATGTGAAATACTTGCCATCTACGTCCTTCAGCAGCGCAAAGTCCTTTGCACGGTCGTAGAAGTCGTCCTGCGAAAGCATACCGTAGTGGATGAAAATCTTCAAGTCGTCCCACTTTTCCTCGTAGTCCTTGCGATTCTCCTTGAAGATTGCAGCGAGGCGGTCTGCCACCTTCTTTGTGATGTATTTTGAAATCTTCTTTACGTTAGCATCACTCTGCAGATATGAGCGGCTTACGTTTAGCGGAATGTCCGGCGAATCGATTACACCATGGAGTAGGGTGAGGAACTCTGGCACGATGCCTTCCACCTGGTCGGTTACGAACACTTGGTTGCAGTAGAGCTGAATCTTGTTGCGCTGTAGCTCGATGTTCGACTTGATGCGTGGAAAGTAGAGAATGCCGGTGAGGTTGAACGGATAGTCGACGTTGAGGTGTATCCAGAACAGCGGCTCGTCTTGCATCGGGTAGAGTGTGCGGTAGAACGACTTGTAGTCTTCGTCATTCAGAGTGCTCGGTGTCTTTGTCCACAATGGCTCCACATTATTAATAATATTGTCCTCGTCGGTCTCCTGCTGTTTGCCGTCCTTCCACTCGGTCTTCTTGCCGAAGGCTACTGGTACAGCCATGAATTTGCAGTACTTGTTTAGCAGTTCCTCAATCTTCTGCTTTTCGAGGAACTCCTTACAATCGTCGTCGATGTGCAGTACAATGTCAGAACCGCGGTCTATCTTCTCTACGTCCTCAATCTCAAACTCCGGACTACCATCGCAGCTCCACTTTACTGCCTTTGCACCCTCTTTGTAGCTGCGTGTGATGATGTCCACCTTCTTGCTTACCATGAACGAAGAGTAGAAACCCAAACCGAAATGACCGATGATTGCGTTAGCGTTATCCTTGTATTTGTCGAGGAAGTCGGTTACGCCAGAGAACGCAATCTGATTGATATATTTGTTAATCTCCTCCTCGGTCATACCGATACCGCGGTCGCTGATGGTCAGCGTGCCTTTCTCTGTGTCGAGACTGATGCGAACGGTAAGGTCGCCCAATTCGCCCTTGAAGTCGCCGCGTTCGGCAAGCGTCTTCAGTTTCTGTGTCGCGTCGACAGCGTTAGACACCATCTCGCGGAGGAAAATCTCGTGATCTGAGTATAGAAACTTTTTAATGACAGGAAATATATTCTCTGTCGTTACTCCAATATTGCCTTTCTGTGCCATAATATGAGTTTATAGTTTTAATATTGATGTTATTTTTTTACTTGTAACTATAAAATCTAAATAACAAATAGTGTGCCACAATGAAAATTCGGTGGTTGTTGGTAGGGAGTGTAAAAAACTTGCTTGAAATTTTGCGTATGTGAAAAAATAGTTATACCTTTGCACTCGCAATTTGAGAACGGGGTGTAGCGCAGTCCGGTAGCGCGCCTGGTTTGGGACCAGGTGGTCGCAGGTTCGAATCCTGTCGCCCCGACTTAAAAAGAGAAATGTTTCGATGAAGCGTTTCTCTTTTTTTTATGTCTTTATTATTCATTTTGGCATTGCTATGCAACTCTTGCTACTTTTATCAAATATTATTTTGCTCACTTTCCTAAATTTTATTACTTTTGCACAAAGTTTCAAGTAGTAAACAAAAATAAATCAATATAATGGAGATTTCATACAAATGGCTTAAGGAGTATGTCGATTTCGACCTTACACCGCAAGAGACAGCCGACGCGCTGACATCTTGTGGTCTCGAAGTGGACGCTCTTGAAGAAGTGCAGACCATCCGTGGCGGATTGAAAGGTCTGTACGTGGGCAAAGTGCTTACATGCGAACTGCATCCTAATTCAGACCACCTTCATATCACAACCGTAGACCTCGGCAAGGGCGAACCGCAGCAGATTGTTTGCGGTGCACCTAATGTTGCTGCAGGTCAGAAGGTTATTGTTGCCGACTTGGGCTGCGTGCTCTACGACGGCGACAGCGAGTTCACTATCAAGAAGTCGAAACTCCGCGGCGTAGAGTCTTTTGGTATGATTTGCGCCGAAGACGAGATAGGCGTGGGCACAGCTCACGACGGCATTATCGTGTTGCCAGAGGACGCTCCCGTTGGTCAGCCGGCTGCCGAGTACTATAACTTGGAGAGCGATTGGGTTATCGAGATTGACATCACAGCCAACCGTTCTGACGCACTCTCTCATTGGGGCGTGGCGCGCGACCTCTATGCTTGGCTCAAGCGCAATGGACACAAGACATCGTTGCATCGCCCCGACTGCTCTGAGTTCAGCGTCGACAACAACGACATGCCTATCGACGTTGAGATTGAGAATACAGAGGCTTGCCGCCGCTATGCTTGCGTAAGCATCACAGGTTGTGAGGTGAAGGAGAGCCCGGAGTGGTTGCAGGACAAGCTGAAGATTGTAGGCTTACGTCCTATCAACAACATCGTCGACATCACCAACTACGTTATGATGGCATATGGTCAGCCAATGCACTGTTTCGATGCAGACATGGTAGAAGGCAAGAAGATTGTTGTGCGCACTCAGCCCGAAGGCACTAAGTTTGTCACTCTCGACGGTGAGGAGCACACTCTTGGCGAGCACGACCTCAGCATCTGCAACGCCAACGAGCCGATGTGCATCGCTGGCATCTTTGGCGGTAAAGGCTCCGGTACATACGACACAACAACAAATGTTGTTCTGGAGAGTGCCTACTTCCACCCGACGTGGATTAGAAAGAGTGCACGCCGTCATGGTCTGAGTACCGATGCAAGCTATCGCTTCGAGCGCGGCATCGACCCGAATGGCACTATCTACGCTTTGAAACAAGCTGCCATTCTCTGCAAGCAGTTGGCTGGCGGAAAGGTGAGCATGGAGATAAAGGACGTATATCCGTCGCCAATAGCTGACTCGCGTGTACAGCTCGACTACGAGTATGTAGACCGCTTGATTGGCAAGAAGATAGGTAACGACATGGTAAAGAGCATAGTCGAGAGCCTTGAAATGAAGGTGGTAGAGGAGACAGCCGAGGGCTTGCTGCTCGATGTTCCGGCTTATCGCGTAGACGTACAGCGTCCATGCGATGTAGTGGAGGACATTCTGCGCATCTATGGATATAATAATGTGGAGATTCCGACACAGTTGAAATCGTCGCTCACAATTCTCGGCGACGAGGACAAGGCATACCACTGGCAGAACGTGGTAGGAGAGCAGCTCGTAGGCTGCGGCTTCCGCGAGATTCTCAACAACTCGCTCACAAAGACTGCATACTATACTGAACTGAACCGATATACTGAGGAGACAACCGTAAAGGTGATGAACCCGTTGAGTTCTGACCTCGGCGTTATGCGCCAGACTCTGCTCTTCGGCGGTTTGGAGAGTGTAGGTCGCAACGTGAACCATAAGATGCCTAATCTGCGTTTCTTCGAGTTCGGCAACTGCTACCACTTCTCACCAGAGAAGAAGAACGACGAAGACCCGATTAAGGCTTACACCGAAGAAATGCATCTTGGTATGTGGCTTACCGGTAAGCGTGTTGAAGGCTCATGGGCACACGCCGACGAACAGTCTACATTCTACGAACTGAAGGCTTACGTGATGAATATCTTTACACGTTTGGGCGTAAACCCCAGTGTAGTTGTTGCAGAGTCATCAGACAACAACGTGTTCGGCAAGGCTCTCGCTCTGAAGGCACGTTCTGGCAAGGTACTCTGTGAGATGGGTATCGTTTCGCACAAGGTGCTTAAGAAGATGGACATCGAGCAGGAGGTGTTCTATGCCGATATCAACTGGAACAACATGATGCGCGTCATCAAGAAGAACGAGGTGCTCTATCACGACATCTGCAAGTTCCCGTCGGTTAGCCGCGACCTCGCATTGCTTCTCGACAAGAACGTACAGTTCGAGCAGATTGAGCAGATTGCACGTCAGACAGAGAAGAAGCTCCTCAAGAGCGTAGAACTCTTCGACGTATACGAAGGCAAGAACCTGCCAGAAGGCAAGAAGAGCTACGCCGTTAACTTCATTCTGCAGGACGAGACAAAGACCCTTAACGACAAGCAGATTGAGGCAATTATGACGAAGCTCATCAGCAACTTGAAGTCAAAGTTGGGAGCAGAACTCAGATAATAAACAATAAAAAACAATATACAAAAATGGGAAGAGCATTTGAATATCGCAAGGCTACAAAGCTGAAGCGTTGGGGCCACATGGCTAAGACATTCACCCGTCTGGGTAAGCAGATCGCTATCGCTGTTAAGGCTGGCGGTCCGGAACCTGAGAACAACCCGTCACTCCGTTCTATCATCGCTACATGTAAGCGTGAGAACATGCCGAAAGACAACATCGAGCGTGCTATCAAGAACGCAATGGGTAAGGACCAGAGCGAGTACAAGGAAGTAACATACGAGGGATATGGTCCTCACGGTATCGCTGTGTTTGTTGACACGCTTACTGACAACACTACACGTACTGTAGGCGACGTTCGCTCGGTGTTCAACAAGTTCAATGGTACACTCGGTACAACAGGTTCGCTTTCTTACCTCTTCGATCACAAGTGTGTGTTCACATTCAAGAAGAAGGACGGCGTGGATATGGAAGAGCTTATCCTTGAGCTCATCGACTTCAACGTAGAGGATGAGTTCGACGAGGACGATGAGGAAGGTACAATCACTATCTATGGTGATGACGTAAAGGCTTACGCACAGATACAGAAGTTCCTTGAGGAGCAAGGTTTCGAGGATATCGGTGGCGAGTTTACATACGTGCCTAACGACCTTAAGGACATCGACGCTGAGCAGCGTGCTACTATCGACAAGATGGTTGAGCGCCTTGAGGAGTTCGACGATGTACAGAACGTTTACACAAACATGAAGCCGGAAGAGGCTGAGTAAGAGTAAGAATAAAAAATATTGAAAAGAGTGGTTGGCTACAGCCACTCTTTTTTAGTTGAACATAGATGTTCCGCAAGCATTGTTCCTGTGGGATGCTTCAGAAGACAACAATATTAGTTATGAATCACTTAGAATACGTAACCTGTGGCACATGCAGCCGACTTATCACTATCGACGTGGATGCCGTCGGCATCATTCGCAACCTCTCTTTCCTCGGCGGCTGCAGCGGTAACCTTAAAGGTATTTGCACACTCGCCATCGGCAAGCCGGCTACAGAGATAAAGAATACGCTCAAAGGCATAACCTGCGGCAGCAAGGACACAAGTTGTCCTGACCAGCTTGCTACAGCCTTGGAGCAGATGGGCTACTAACTTTGGTGCTGTCGTGACACAGCGCATCTTATTATATAATAAACAAGGAATATATGGAGACAAGAAACTGGAAAACCATTGAGGGTTTTGACTTTAAGGAGATTCTCTTCGAAGAATATAATGGTATAGCGAAGATTACAATAAATCGTCCGCGCTACCGCAACGCATTCACCCCACGCACCACGTGGGAGATGTCACAAGCCTTTGCATGGTGTCGTGAGGCGCAACGCATTAGCGTTGTAATCCTTACTGGTGCAGGTGACAAAGCGTTCTGTTCGGGTGGCGATATGCACGTGAAGGGACGTGGCGGTTATGTGGGTGAGGACGGAGTGCCTCGTCTAAATGTGCTCGATGTGCAGAAGCAGATTCGTTCGCTGCCAAAGCCGGTCATCGCTATGGTCAATGGTTACGCTATCGGTGGCGGTCACGTGCTTCATCTGGTGTGCGACCTTACTATTGCGAGTGATAATGCAATTTTTGGACAGACCGGACCGAAGGTTGGTTCGTTCGATGCCGGCTTCGGTGCAAGCTATCTGGCGCGTATCGTTGGTCAGAAGAAGGCTCGCGAGATTTGGTTCCTCTGTCGTCAGTATTCGGCTATTGAAGCAGAGCGTATGGGCATGGTGAACAAGGTTGTGCCCTTCGACGAGCTTGAGGACACTTGCGTAGAGTGGGCAGAAACAATGATGGAGCGTTCGCCGCTCGCTCTGCGTATGATAAAGGCTGGTCTGAATGCGGAGCTCGATGGACAGGCAGGTATTCAGGAACTTGCCGGTGACGCAACAATGCTTTATTATATGCTTGATGAAGCACAGGAAGGTGGCAAGGCATTCCTCGAAAAGCGCAAGCCCGACTTCAGCAAGTATCCGAAACTACCGTAATTTTTTCAATTGAGAGTAGATTTTGTTGAGAATTGGGAGTTTATCCAATTTAGAATTTAGAATTTAAAGTTTATGATGTGTATAATGCCAACAACTTCAAAAACAATCATTGGTAATCATAACTCTCAACTCTCAACTCTTAATTACTTATTGTACTCTTCTGGTGTGTACACTTTCTCGTAGTAAGTAACTTTTGGGTCTTTGCCCGAACGTAGTGTCCATGCGAAGTTGAAACCTTCTTTTTTGTACGTACGCAATGTTGTGCTTTCGTCCACTTGCTTTACGAAGTTGTCAACAATTAGCTTGCGATTCAACTCAAATATTTTTGCATCATCCAAATCGTTCATTACAGATAAGTAATAATGATAGGTTCGCGTGTTGGTTTCAAAGACAACACTATCGGTACGCATATAGTTAAGAACTGGGGTGGGGCAGTTCTTTTCTGTGTATTCACGTGCCTCGCGCTGGGCGCGCTTTTCAATACTTTCGTGGCAACTGCAGAGCAGTATAGCACTTGCTATAGTACAATATAAAAACGTTTTCATTTTTCTTAGTTGTTTTTCTTATGCAAAGATACCTAATTGTCAGAAAAAATAAGTAAATTTGCACGTAAAAACTGATATATATCAATGAATAATATAAGGAATTTCTGTATTATTGCTCATATCGACCACGGCAAGTCTACACTTGCTGATCGATTGTTGGAGCGTACACAAACAATCAAGATAACTGAAGGCCAGATGTTGGATAACATGGATCTGGAGCGTGAGCGTGGTATAACAATTAAAAGTCACGCTATTCAGATGGAGTACAAGCATAATGGCGAAACATACATACTGAATCTTATTGATACTCCGGGACACGTTGACTTTTCTTATGAGGTGTCGCGAAGCATTGCTGCCTGCGAAGGCGCATTACTCGTAGTCGATGCTACACAAGGCGTGCAAGCACAGACCATTTCTAATCTCTATATGGCTATTGAGCACGACTTGGAGATTATTCCCGTGCTCAACAAGATAGATATGCCGAGCGCAATGCCGGACGAAGTGGAGGATGAGATTATAGAGCTTATCGGATGCAAGCGCGAGGACATTCTGCGTGCGTCGGGTAAGACCGGTGAGGGCGTTGACGAAGTGCTTTCGGCAATTGTAGAGCGCGTGCCGCATCCGGAAGGTGATACGAAGGCTCCGCTTCAGGCACTTATCTTCGACTCTGTGTTCAACTCGTTCCGCGGCATCATCGCTTACTTCAAGATAGAGAATGGCGAGATACGTAAGGGCGATAAGGTGAAGTTCTTCAATACCGGTATGGAGTACGTAGCCGATGAGGTTGGCGTACTGAAGATGGATATGGTGCCTCGCAATGTGCTCAAAACAGGCGAGGTTGGCTATATCATCTCTGGTATCAAGGATGCAACGGAAGTGAAGGTGGGCGATACCATCACTCACGTAACACGTCCATGCGATAAGGCGATTGCTGGATTCCAGGAGGTGAAGCCAATGGTGTTTGCTGGTGTCTACCCGATAGATCCTAGCGAATACGAAAACCTGCGTGCTTCGCTTGAGAAGCTGCAACTTAATGATGCCTCATTGACATTTGCTCCAGAGTCGTCAGTAGCTCTTGGCTTCGGTTTCCGTTGCGGTTTCCTCGGACTCTTGCACATGGAGATAGTGCAGGAACGTCTCGATCGCGAATTTAATATGGATGTAATCACAACGGTTCCCAACGTGTCGTACATGGTGTACGACAAGCAGGGCAACGTGAAAGAGGTGCATAATCCATCTGGATTGCCCGAACAGACGATGATTGACCATATCGAGGAGCCGTATATCCGTTCTACTATCATCACGACCACCAACTTCATCGGTCCGATTATGACGCTCTGTCTTGACAAACGTGGCGAGCTTATCAATCAGGAGTATGTGAGTGGCAATCGTGTTGAACTGCACTTCATGCTTCCGCTTGGTGAGATTGTTATCGACTTTTACGACAAGTTGAAGTCAATAAGCAAGGGTTACGCATCATTTGATTATCATATCGACGGTTTCCGTCCGTCGCGTCTGGCAAAGCTTGATATCCTGCTCAACGGTGAACCCGTTGATGCTCTCTCGGCACTCACACATCAGGACAACGCAGTAACCATTGGTCGCAAGATGTGCGAGAAACTCAAAGACCTCATTCCGCGTCAGCAGTTCGATATTGCAATTCAGGCTGCTATCGGTGCAAAGATTGTGGCTCGTGAGACTATCAAGTGTGTGCGCAAGGACGTTACAGCAAAGTGTTATGGTGGTGACGTCAGCCGTAAACGTAAGTTGCTTGAGAAGCAGAAGAAGGGTAAGAAGCGTATGAAGCAGATAGGTAATGTAGAGGTACCGCAGAAAGCATTCCTTGCTGTGCTTAAGCTCGACTAATTGACAGGTCTATTAGACTACTTATAAACAACTGTTTACTAAAATAATAGAAAGGAAAGTATCTTATGAAAGAGAAGTTCAACGCCAATACTCGCGATGTTGCTCGCGAGTTAGCGCGAAGATACAGTACTATGACGCATGAAGAGCTTGATGCCCTTGAAAGCATTCTTGTCCCGATAAAGTACCAGAAGGGTGAATTGGTGCTTAAAGAGGGCGACGTGTGTCGTAATTTTTACTATATCGACCGTGGATTGATGCGTCAGTTCTACTTCAAGCATGGCAAGGAAGTGACAGAGCATTTGGGTCAGGATCATTCTATAGTGATGTGTATTGAGAGTCTCTTTAAGGAGGAACCGACACACCTGCAGATAGAAACTCTCGAACCCACTCTTGTATATGCTCTTCCAAAGGTTGACCTTGAGCGGGTAGCCCTGCACAATGTCAATATACAGATACTATACCGCAAGATACTTGAGGAGAGTCTTATCACTTCTCAGGTACATGCCGACCTTGTGCGGTTTGAGACGGCACAAGACCGCTACAAGAAGTTGTGCAAGCTCATGCCGCAGGTGGTGCTTCGTGCTCCGCTTGTGTACATAGCAAGCTATCTGCAGATGACACCGGAGACGTTGTCGCGTGTGAGAGCCTCAACGCTTCTCGACTAATAAAAAAGGAATAGTGTAGCAGTTGCTACGCTATTCCTAATAATTCTATTTCAAATATAAGTGTAGAGCCGCCTGGTATTCCTGGCTGTGAGAATTTGCCATATCCCATGTTTGCCGGGATATACACTTCCCATTTATCGCCTACGCACATCTGTTGCATGGCTACAATCCAACCCTTTATCAAGTCGCTTAGGCGAAATGCTATAGGTGAACCACCACGGCTGGAGTCGAACTTCTTGCCGTTTATAGTGCGACCAGTGTAGTGAACCGTAACGATGGAACGTGGTGTAGGGTGTTTACCGTCGTTATTGCCAGAACTTAACACTTTATAATATATACCTTCAGGAAGAGCCATTACGCCTTCTTCCTCAGCCTTTGCAGCAAGCCAATCGAGGTTTGTCTTAGCATATTCGCGTTTATTCATTCTTCTTTATTTTGTTCAAATTGATTATTTCGTTACTGTTATTTGTGCGAGATAGTCGTAATGTTCACCTTTCTCGATAATCTCACATTTCAGTCCGCATTGTTCGCAACTTGCTGTTAGGAGTGTAGGGTCTACGTATAGCCAGTCGAACGAGTCGCCTTTTACATTCTTATAAACCATTTGATAGTCTACTTCACCATAGTAGTTACCGCCAAGATCTATATCCATTGATCCGTCCTCGTTCTCGTAGATGTACTTAAGGTCACTGGAGTCGATAAGAATCTGTGCACCTTCAGCCATCAGTTCTTTCAGACGATTGAGTAGTAATGGTAAGCGTGATAGTTTGCCGGCAATGCCTGTGCCGTTCATCAGCAAAAGAATTGTGTCGAACTTGCTTTGCAGCTGTGTGTCGAAAAGGTTTACACATTCTACGTCTTCTATTCCACGAGCCTTCATCACGTCGCAGCTTAGCGGTGAAACGTCAATGGCTTTCACTTCAAATCCATTCTCCTGCAACGCAAGGGCATGACATCCGGCTCCTGCACCCACGTCCAACACTCTGCCACGCACAAGCGTTAAGGCTCGTTTTTCAAGTTGTGGCATCTCTTGTTCTGAGCGGAACAGATGAGCTATAGGCATCTCGTCCTCTTCGAACATGGAAGAGAGCACACGTAGATGTGCCGCTCTTCCGTTCTTATAGTAGTCGCTGATAGCACTGCCCATCGGGTCGCGCGAAGGAGAGATGGTTGTTGTGTTCATTGTCATAACGTTAGGGCTTTACGAAAAGAATTCGGTAAATACCTTCACGCAATACTCGTGGTCAACCACGCTTCCTGTTTCTCTGCAACTATGCATTGCAAGGATAGCATTACCCATATCTACACCACGCAGTGGGATAGATGATGCAAGAATGTTGCCCAAGGTACTACCGCCTGCCACGTCACTATGGTTTACGAAGCGCTGGCATGGTACGCCTGCTTTCTCACATAATCCAGCAAAGACCGCAGCCGAAACAGCATCCGATGCGTACTTCTGTGCAGCGTTGAATTTGATAACAGGTCCACCGCCAAGCATTGGGTGGTTCGTCGGGTCGTACTTCTCAGGGTAGTTCGGGTGCCAAGCGTGAGCATTGTCTGCCGAAATCATAAAGGCACGTTCAACGGCTTGATAGTACGCTTCCTCTGTATGACTTTGTGACATTGCAATACGCTTTAGTATGTATGCGAGGAACGGACTGCCTGCGCCCTGCTTTGTCTGTGAACCAGTCTCTTCGTTGTCGAAGATGGCAAGCACTTGCGTTGTGTCTGTTGTATCGGAAGCAATGAGTGCTTCAAGACCTGCATAGCACATAGAGAGGTCGTCGAGTCTGCCAGACGATATAAACTCGTTGTGTACGCCGAATGTACATGCCGGAGTTGCGTCAGCGAGGTAGAGGTCGAAGTCGAGAACGTCTTTAGCGCAGAATTGGCGACCTGCTGCAGTGCTGTTCAACTCCTCAAGAATAACGTTCATCAAGAGATTGCCAGCTTCGAGTTGGTTTGTAATCTGTCCGAGCAACGGCAGCACATCCTTCTGCTTGCTGAGTGCTACGCCGTCATTCACCTGGCGGTTGAAGTGTATAGCCAAGTTGCTAATCTGCAGCAGTGGGCGCTTGATGTGCAGCAACAGAGTCTCGGGCTGCATAACGTCTTCACCTCTGACAATCACGCGACCGGCGAGAGTAAGCGGACGGTCGAACCATGTAGACATTATCGGACCTCCGTACACCTCGGTATTCAGCTTCACGATGCCGCCCTCTGTAAGCATTTCTGCGTTAGGCTTGATGCGGAAAGTTGGCGAGTCGCAGTGAGCGCAAATCATGTGAAAACCTGCGTCAGCGATAGGCTTGTTGCCTATGCGGAAAGCATAGATAGAAGAGTCGTTCTTGGTAACGAAGAAGCGGTCGCCACTCTTCACTTCGCCCAATGGCAGTGCAGGGTTGATACGGTGGAAACCATTAGCCGCAAGTGTATCTGCAATATTCTTGACAGCCAGAAAATTCACTGGCGATGCATCAAGGAAAGAAAGAAGTCGTTTTATCATTGTCGTTTGTTTTAATACATGAATAACGTTAGATACTATATAGTGATTATCGTTAGCTGCATAATATAGCGTTTCAAAGTTAAAGTTTTATTTCGGAGTGTGCAAGTAAATGGAGTTTTTTGTCTACTTTTGTATTTAAATTTTTGGTATATGAAAATATTCAAATCTCGATATTTCGCTGTTGTGTCATGGCTCGTTTGTTTGGTCATGCTGACAGCCTCGTGTTCTGACTATAGCGACAAAGAAGTAGTAGGTTTGAATGAACGAGCCTACGAAGTACATTATAAGAGTCTGGATTCAACGAAGACGTATGCTGAGAAGGCTCTGTCGTTGTCTGTGCCTAAATCGAAAGCGTGGGCACACGCCATGAACGATTTGGCTTTCTATTACATTGCAAAGATGCAATACGGAGAAGCCGAGAGAATACTCAACGAGACGGTTAAGTCTACCAACGATGATATTGAGTTGATGATAAGTCGTGTGCAGCTTATGCGTCTTTGTCAGCGCAAGTCGGAGAATAAGAATTTCTACCACGAACGCCATTATGCTTTGCAGCACATGCAGAAGATAGAAAAGGAGTATGCCAATCTGTCGGCAGCGGAACGTAAGCGTTTTGTGTATGCACGTTCAGAGTATTGGATAGTGCTCTCCACCTATTTATATTATATCGGTCAACCGCGTGGAGCATCGGAGGCGGTACTGAATATCGAGGAAGATGCCCTGCTGATGAGCGATATGCCACAGTTGCTGACATATTATTATACTGTAGGTTCGGGCGGTATATTGCAAGGCCAACAGCATGATAAACTGATGCGTACAGAGTTCAACTACCTCATACGTTGCTATATGCTTGCTCGCCAGTGTGGTTATATCTATTGGGAGGCGAACTCTATGCAGGCATTGAGCGAGAAGTTGCAAGACGAAGGCAGACGTGAGTTCCTTATGCTGAACTTCCGTCCAGAAATCAATTTCCTCAATGTTGATAATATGCCAGACACTCTGCTTGCCGGCAATCTTGCGGAGCGAGCATTGGAGTTGTTCAAGAAATATGGCGATGTGTATCAGATTGCAGGCGCATGGCGTACTTTGTCGGAGGCATTCCGCAAGGTTGGCGACAATAAGTCGGCACTTATCTGTCTGAAAAACGCTATTGCCAACGACACAACCATAAATGCTGCTCCCGACCTTGTTGCGTCTATTCGCGAGCAGATGTCAATTGTATATTCGGCACTCGACAACAAGAAAATGAGCGACTACAATCGCAATGCCTATCTTGACATCCAGGAGTACACACGCCAGGATCGTATGCTTGAGGCACGTGCCGAACAACTCGCTTCTTCGTTACGTAAGCAAGACATCATGATTGTGATTGTGGTTGTGGCAATCATTCTGCTCATTGTGGCTATGGCATTCTTCGTCTATAAGACACGAAAGAAAGCCGCTGAGTTCCCGATAAACACTCTGCTGCAACCACTTGAAGATTGGCAGAAAGCACGTTCCAACTATTACGAACGTACTGAGGTGGAGTATGAGGAGAGGCGCGAGCAGATAGCCATTCTTCAGAATCAGTACGAGCACTACTTGGAGAAGAATATAGAGCAACGTGCCAAGGTGTCTTTGGCATCGTCAGTTGCTCCGCTTATCAATCGTTTGTTGCACGAAGTGAAGATGCTTTCGTATGATAAGGAAACAACCGAACAACGCAATAGTCGCTATGAGTACATCGGTCAGTTGGCTTCTTCCATAGAGCAAACAAACGAGCGACTTACCGATTGGGTGAAACTGAAGCAGGGCGAGATAGCGTTGCGCATAGAGAGTTTTGCTTTGCAAACACTGTTCGACACTCTACGTAGTAGTGATATAGAATACAAGCTCAAGGGCATAGCACTTAATATTGTGCCGACCGAAAGTGTTGTGAAGGCAGATAAGGTGCTGACCCTCTTTATGCTCAACACTATTGCGGAGAATGCACGCCGCTTCACTCCAAATGGTGGCAGTATTGATGTGTATGCTGAGGAAACCGACAGTTATGTTGAGGTGTCAGTTAGAGATACGGGTAAGGGTATGGACAAGGAACAACTCGACTCTTTGTTCAAACCTCGCTATATAACCGACTCCAATGATACGACGAAAGAAGGTGGTCATGGTTTCGGACTTCTCAACTGTAAAGGAATCGTAGAGAAGTATAAGAAGATGAGCTCGTTCTTTAGCGTTTGTTCCATTGGAGCAGAGAGCGAAGAGGGTAGTGGTAGCCGTGTCTTCTTCCGATTGCCTAAAGGCATGAAGAAAGTACTCATGCTTTGCGCATTGCTCCTAAGTGTGTTCTGTTCGTGTGCAAAGACCAATTCTATGGGGGTCGTAATTAACGAAAATGATAGAACACGACAGGCAAATACATTGGTCGATAGTATATATTATAATAATGTGTCAGGCAACTATCATCGCACGTTGGAGTTGTCGGATAGCTGCATACGAGTGCTTAACCACTTGTTTGCAGACAGTATGCTTATAAGCAACGGCGCACGTGGAATGATGCTTAAAGGTACGGATGCAGACGAAGCTATCGAACTGAAGTGGTTTCGTGACAGTGTAAAGATGGACTATAGCTTGCTTCTTGCCCTGCGTAATGAGGTTGCGGTTGCGGCTCTTGCCGTGCATGACATCGATTTGTACACATATAACAATCAGGTGTTCACGAAGCTCTTTCGCGAGTGTAGTGCCGACCGCTCTATTGCTACGTATGTACAGACAATGCAGCGTGCTGAGAACAATCGCAATGTAGCGATAGCGTTGCTCGTGCTGTTGCTGCTTGCCGTGTTCCCTGCCTACTACTTCCTGTACTATCGCCATAAGCGTTTCTATAATTTATGTATCGAACGTATCGAGCAGATCAACGAATTGTTGCAATCGGATAATCTGTCGTCGAACATGAAGGTGAGACAAATCAGAGCCTTGTGGAAGAATGACATAAAGGTTTCGAGGCAGATTGCGGTGATGAATAAGAATACCACACAGATTTCGGGCATAGTGAATCGTATCTGTCAAGTTCTCGCAGAGGATGTCACAAAGACCGCTGCCATGGAGCAGGAGTTGGTTATACTGGAGGAAAACACGAAGCGTATCACGGTCAATCGCGACCGCCTTTACGTCATAAACAATGTCCTTGACAACCGCCTTTCGACGTTGAAGCACGAGACTATGTTCTATCCATCGCGTCTGAAGCAGATATTGCAAGCTCGCAGTGGTAGCACCTCTATGTCTGAAAAGGAACTCTTGGCTGCATTGGATGAGATAGCTTCCTACTACGAAACAATGTACACAACGCTGCTAAGCCAAACTGTTCGAGTGGCGCAGACAATGTCGTCGTTTGAACCGAGTGTTGCGATGCAATACGTGTTTGTACTGTTGAAGCGAGCGAATGGAGGAAGACAACTGAAACCGATAGAGTTGGATGCCGACGATGGGTATTTGAAACTGGTATTCAATCTCGCTTCGCAGTACCCTGCAGCCAGCAATCAGCAGTCAATATACGACTACCTTGTGCTTTGTCAGACAATGCGCGACATGGGCGAGTATTATCGTGCACGAGGTTGCGGAGTAGAGACAAAGACCGCAAGTGACGGAACATCAACAATAGTAATTTATATAAAGAAAGAGATATGGAAAAGTTTAAAGTTATCATAGTGGAGGATGTGCTGCTCGAACTCAAAGGCACAGAAGGACTCTTGCATAGCGAGGTGCCCGAGGCAGAGATTATAGCTACAGCCAATTCGGAGGACTCGTTCTGGGAAGTGTTCGCATCCAACAAGCCCGACCTTGTGCTTCTCGACCTCGGTCTTGGCGGAAGCACAACCATCGGTGTGGAGATTTGCAAGAAGCTGAAGACGGAGCATAAGAATGTGAAGGTGCTTATCTTCACAGGTGAGATACTCAACGAGCAGTTGTGGGTAGATGCTCTGCACGCCCATTGCGACGGCATCATTCTGAAGAGTGGCGAACTGCTCACACGCGACGATGTGCTGAGCGTGATGAATGGCAAGAAGTATGTTTTCAATCAGCCTATTCTTAAAAAGATTGTAGACAAGTTCTGCGACACAATACAGCAGCAGATGGATCATCAAGAAGCACTTATACGCTACGAGATTGACGAATACGACGAACGCTTTCTGCGTCATTTGGCGTTAGGATACACAAAAGACCAGATTTCGCAACTGCGTACAATGCCGTTTGGCGTGAAGAGTCTGGAGAAAAGGCAGAACGAACTGGTCCAGCGTTTGTTTCCCAACGGCAATGGCGGAATGGGAGTAAACGCAATACGCCTTGTTGTTAAGGCTTTTGAACTTAACATACTTGATGTAAATAATCTTTATTCTGATGATGCATAAGTTGCGGTTAAGCAGTATTAAAGTTGCGGTTAAGCAGTATTAAAGTTATGGTTAAGCAATATTAAAGTTACGGTTAAGCGGCTTTAAAGTTATTGTTTAGTAGTTCTAAAGTAAAGCCTTAGTCGTGGTAGAGGGCGTGTCAAAACTCCCAATATAAATAACTAAAAACTCGTTGTACGTTCTTATGTGGATGTACAACGAGTTTTT
>ENA-UEPW01000491-UEPW01000491.1-human-gut-metagenome-genome-assembly--contig:-NODE-491-length-27861-cov-9.731644_pt1 | contig 27861 bp, 19 predicted proteins | sample MGYA00242935_ERZ507936 | MGnify/ENA primary metagenome ERZ507936 (study PRJEB26167, sample SAMN06115469) | human gut metagenome | host: Homo sapiens | place: China:Chongqing | collected 2016-06-23... | reverse complement strand
CATCCAGTTTGTCAAGAGGCAGACCGGATTTTTTGCGTGTATTTTCCCGTGAAAAGGCTCAAAAACTCGTTCGTTTCTGCGCCGGCAGCTTGCACAATCTGTAACTTCCATGTGTTTCCATAAAATTTTTTTGCGGCTAAATCCGTGAAAGTGTGCAGAAATTGTGGGAAAGCACCGGAAAATCCACGCAATTTCGCCGTTTTTTCCGAATTTCACAAAATGAACAAAAATCCGCCCCGGATTTTCACTCGCTTGACATTTTCACCGGAAATTGCTATAATATTTAGGAACTGTTTTGCGGGATTTCTGTATAATTTGTAGAATTCCCGAAGGGTGCGCCGCTGGAGATGCGGTCATCCGCAGAAAAAGTGACGATCTGTGCAGCTTGCACAGAAGGTTAGAGTGTGGCATCCCGAAAAGACGTGCAGTGTATTTTTCCGGAGACACGCTCCGGAATACGTCTGTCATCGCAGCAGACAGAAAGAAGGGTGGAAGAGCCTTGGCGAACTACAAATGGCACAGCCGTGCCGCAGCAGCCGTGCTGGCTTGTCTGATGACGGCGGCGGCGCTGCCCCTGTCCACAGCATTTGCGGCAAAGGCACCAAGCACAGACACAGCGCAGACCACGGCGGTATCTGCGGAAGAGACCGGAACGGATACCGGCGGCGACCTTTCCTATGAGGAACAGGAGACCTACAGCGACTATTACGACACCTATCGGGACGAACCACGCCCCGAGGCGGAGATCCTGCTGAGCGGCGCAGATTTCCAGAAGGCGGACTGCACCGGTTATGAGACCGGCAGCTATTCCGATCGGAACGGCGAGAGCCGGGAAAATGTGCTGGTCTGGAACAGCGCAGAGGGCAGCTTCAGCTATACGCTGAATGTGCCGGAGACCGGGTTGTACTGCGTGCAGGCATCCTATTGTCCCATCGTCTCCAATACTGCCGAGATCTCTGTGTCTCTGGCAATCGACGGCGAAGTGCCTTATGATACGGCGTCCCGTCTCAAACTAAATAAGGTATATCAGAATCAGTCGGAGATCAAGACCGACGATTCCGGCAACCAGGTGCGTCCGACACAGGAACAGACCGAACTGTGGCAGACCAGCTGGATCGGCGATTCGGACGGTCTGTTCAATGACCCGGTGTTCTTCTATCTGGAAAAGGGGACCCATGAGATCACCCTTTCCTCCCAGAAGGCATACTTCGCCCTGGAATCCCTGCGCTTTGCACAGCCGGACGAAGTTCCCACCTATGCGGAATATACCGACAGCGTCAATGCTGCGGTGTCCAAGGAAGATACACCCTCCGGCGTTGTCCGCATCGAAGGCGAAAACGCCGTGCTGAAATCGGATTCCGTGCTGTATCCGACCTATGACAACTCCACCAGCGCCATCTCGCCCTCTGACCCGAAACACATGGTGTACAACACCATCGGCAGCGGCAACTGGGAAAAGGCGCTCCAGACCATCACCTGGAAGGTGGATGCAAACGCACTGCCGGGAGACGGCTGGTATAAGCTGGGCATCAAGGCACGCCAGGAAGAAATGCGTGGTTTTTACTCCAACCGCCGCATTTATATTGACGGCACAGTTCCCAGCCAGGAATTCGATCAGGTGAAGTTCTACTACGACACCGACTTCCGCATGACCACCGTCCAGAACGGGGACGGCGAGGATGTGTATGTCTACCTCACAGCAGGGGAAGAACACACCATCACCATGGAGGTCATCCCTGGCGAGATCGGTGACTCCATGCGTCAGCTGGATGCCATTGTCCTGGATCTGAACACCTATTACCGGAGGATCGTGATGATTACCGGACCGGAGCCGGACAAGTATACCGATTATTATGTACACGAAAAGATCCCGGAACTGGTAGACGAATTCCAGCGCATTTCCGGGGAACTGAAAGAGATCCAGGGACACATTGAGTCGCTGGCGAACTCCAAGGGTTCTGAGGCGGCGTCGCTGGAACAGATGACCGTGATCCTGGACAAGTGCGTCGACGATCCGCTGAAGATCCCGAATTATCTGTCCCAGATCAAGGATTATATCACATCCCTTTCCTCCTGGATGCGTGACTATCGTGACCAGCCGCTGGAAGTGGATTATCTGGAGTTGGCGTCTCCGGACAAGGATTTCCCGTCCATCAAGGCGGGATTCTGGAGTTCCCTCTCCTATAGCTTCCAGCGCTTTACGGCATCCTGGGACGAAAGCTATAACTCGCTGTCCTCCACCACAGGGGACGATGCCATCGAAGTCTGGGTGTCCCTGGGACGTGACCAGGCGCAGGTGGTAAAAGACCTGGTAGAATCGGAGTTCCAGCAGCAGTACAACGTGCCGATCTCCATTAACCTGGTAGTCGGCGGCGTAGTCGAGGCAACACTGGCGGATAAAGGTCCGGACGTTGCCCTGTTCCTGGGCGGCGAATTCCCGGTGAACCTGGCTGCCCGTGGACTGCTGGCGGACGTTTCCAAAATGGACGGCTATGACGAAATGACAAAGCTGTACCAGGAAAACGCCATGGTGCCGTATCAGTACGAAGGCGGCACATACGGTCTGCCGCTGACCCGGAGCTGGGCGATGATGTTCTACCGCAAGGACGTTCTCAGCGAACTGGGCTTTACCCAGGCACCCCAGACTTGGGAAGATCTGATCGATATGCTCCCGGCGCTCCAGCGGAACTATATGTCTGCCGGTCTGGTGCTGCCTGCGGTTGCGGCGGATGCCAACCAGGCGACCATCTCTGCGGCGACGGAATCCGGTCTGACCTTTGCGTCCCTGCTGCTCCAGCGTGGCGAGAACTATTATAATGCGGCGCAGACGGAGACTACCTTTAATACCAACGCCGCCATTGACGCATTTGAGATGTGGACGGATTTCTACACCAAGTATGACTTCGACCAGCAGTACGATGCGTTCAGCCGGTTCCGTACCGGGGAATATCCCATTGTGGTTTCAGACTACTGCACCTTCTTCAACCAGCTGGCAGTGGCAGCGCCGGAGATCGACGGACTGTGGGGATTTGCTCCCATTCCGGGTACGCTCCGGGAGGACGGCACCATTTCTCACGCTGTCAACTCCAACAACACCGGCGCAGTCATCTTTAATAAGGTAGACAAAAAGACAAACGGCCTGGAAAATGCGTGGACGTTCCTCAAGTGGTTCTGCTCCACCGATGTCCAGGTAGAATACGGCACCCAGATCGAGGGACTGCTGGGACAGATGGGACGGTACGCAACGGCAAACACCGAGGCGCTCACCCAGCTGGCATGGTCCACCGATGAGGCAAACACCATTCTGGGTGCAATGGATGAACTGGAAGAGATCCCGATCATCCCGGCATCCTATTCCGTCACCCGAAATGTGATGAACGCATTCCGTGACGTCGTCAACAACAACGAGAATCCCCGTGATACGCTGATGTCGTACAACCGGGACATCAACGAGGAGATCACCAGAAAGCGTGAGAACCTCGGATTAGATACTTAACGAAAAGGAGGGAATCCCCTTGGATACTGCCGAGATTGGCAAAAGAACCCGACAGGAAAACCGGCGGCTCACCTGGCTGGCAGTCAAGCAGAACAAGGCGAGCTATCTGATGATCGCTCCATTCATGCTGTTTTTCCTGGTATTCACCATCGTACCGGTCGTGATGTCCCTGCCGATGGGCTTTACGGATTTCAACATGGTACAGATGCCGAAATTTGTGGGACTGTCCAACTATACCACCCTGTTCCTCTCGGACAAGGTGTTTATCCAGTCCATCCGTGTGACCCTGGTGTTCGCCCTGTTCACCGGTCCGATCAGCTATGTGCTGTGTTTCCTGCTGGCGTGGCTCATCAATGAGCTGCACCCGAAACTCCGCACCATCTTTACCCTGATCTTCTATGCGCCGTCCATGGCGAACGTCTATACCGTCTGGAAACTGATTTTCAGCGGCGACTCCTACGGCTATCTGAACTCGTTCCTCCTGGATCTGGGCATCATCAGCTCGCCCATCCAGTGGCTGACCGACGGCAGCTATGTGCTGGGCGTCACCATCGTGGTGCAGATGTGGATCAGCCTGGGCGCCGGATTCCTGGCGCTCCGTGCCGGATTCCAGAACATCGACCGCTCGCAGTATGAGGCAGGCGCAATCGAAGGCATCAAGAGCCGCTGGCAGGAACTGATCTACATTACCATCCCGTCCATGGGACCGCAGCTGATGTTTGCGGCAGTCATGCAGATCGTCAGCTCCTTCACCGCCGGCACAGTCTCCCAGAATCTGGTGGGATTCCCCAGCACGGACTACAAGGCGCACACCATCATGAACCACGCCTATGACTACGGCTGGATCCGCTATGAGATGGGTTATGCCTCTGCGATCTGTATGATCTTGTTTATCGTGATGTATATTCTGAACAAGCTGATCGGCAAGGTTCTCAGCAAGTATATGGACTAAGGAGTGTGCAGTATGGCAAAAAAAGAAAAGGTATACGGCACACACCTGAAGGTATCGACCAAGCGTGCCGGGCATAAGATCGGCGGCACGGTGGGGATTTTTGTGTTCCTGCTGGTGCTGGCATTGTTCATGGCGCTGCCCATCTATCTGGCAGTGGTCATGTCGCTGAAACCGGTGCAGGAACTGTTCGTGTTCCCGCCGAAACTGTATGTCATTGATCCCACCCTGTCCAACTACAGCGCCATGTTCCGGCTCTGCTCCGACCTGTGGGTGCCGTTTTCCCGTTATGTATTTAATAGTATCTTTGTCACCGTATCCGTTACTGTGTGCCAGGTCATCTTCTCCGCCATGGCGGCGTTCTGTCTGGCAAAGGTGCGTTTTCCCGGTGCAAAGGCGATCAATGCGATCATCGTCGTTGCCCTTTTGTATCAGAGCAACGTCATCTATATCATGCAGTATATGGTCATGGCAAAGATGGGCATGATCGACACCTACTGGGCGCTGATCCTGCCGTCTGTGGCTGCGCCGATGAACCTGTTTCTGATGCGCCAGTCCATGACCCAGGTACCCGATGCCATGATCGAGGCGGCGAAGGTGGACGGCGCAGGAATGTTCCGCATCTGCTGGCAGGTGGTCATGCCGAACCAGAAGCCGGCGCTGATGACTGTCATCATCTTCTCGTTCCAGGCGGCATGGAACATCCAGGGCGGTACGCTGGTATTCAGCGAATCCCTCAAGACCCTGCCCACCGTGGTGCAGCAGGCAGCATCTGCCGGTCTGGCGAGAGCCGGCGTGGCAATGGCGGCCGCCGTGTTCATGCTGGTGCCGCCGATCGTCATCTTCATGCTGGCACAGCGGCAGGTCATCGAGACCATGGCACATTCCGGAATCAAGGACTAAGGGAGGGTGAAGATTTTGCAGAAAAAGGCAAACCATCTGGCGGCGGCAGTTTTTTCCGCACTGATGCTGACGGCAGCCATAGGCGCTCCGGCGGTTTCGGCGGAACATTACAACGTCTATAACTACGACTGCTGGGGCGAGGCGGTTCCGGCGCAGGCAGGCTATGCGGCACAGCGTGCCGTGAGCGGCCAGGATCTGGGCTGCGGCGCATTCAACACCCCGTCCGATCTGTTCCGGGACTGGGAGGATCGCTTTTATATTGCAGACAGCGGAAACAACCGCATCGTTGTCACAGACGGCGATTTTTCAAAGGCGACCAGAATTTATGACAAGCTGAAAACCGAGGACGGCGAGACCACGCTGAAAGATCCGGAGGGCATCTATGTGTCTCAGGAGACCCAGTGTATGTACATCGCAGACACCGGAAACTCCCGGCTGCTGGTGTGCGATCTGGACGGCAATGTGCAGATGGAACTGAAACGGCCGGACTCGACCCTGTATGAAAATGAGACCTTTAAGCCCCAGAAAGTCGTTGCGGACAAAGCCGGCAACATCTATATGGTGCTGAACAACATCACCAACGGTGCGGCAATGTTCAACAGCGACGGCGAATTCCAGGGCTATTTCGGTGCGAACTCCGTGGACGCAACCGCAGAGGTGGTGGCGAACTACTTCTGGAACCTGTTCGCCACCGATGAGATGCGTGCCAACTCGTCCCGTAACGTGGCGGCAGGCATCACCAGCTTTGACGTTGACGAAGAGGGCTTTATCTATACGGTAACACAGTCCTCTTCCTCTGAGACGGACCGTGTGAAAAAGGTGAACCCTGCCGGATATAACCTGTTCACTTCGCTGGATGTGACATTCGGCGACCTGGACTCGGTCTATGACTCCACCGCCAACGAGAACTACACCACCCAAATGGTGGACATCGACATCGACGACGACGGACGCATCAACTGCCTGGATCTGGAGACCGGACGTGTGTTCCAGTACGACGAGGACGGCAATCTGCTGTTCATTCTGGGAACGACTGCCGACCAGATCGGCGGCTTTTCCATGAAGGTCTCCGCCGTGGAGACTATGGGAAAGAACATCTACGTTTCCGATGCCATGAAGAACACCGTCACCATCTTCACCGAGACGGAATTCGGCGGCATCGTCCATGATGCGGTATCCCTGTACAATGCCGGCTATTATGCGGAGGCGCTGGAGCCGTGGCGTGAGGTGCTGAAACGGGACGGCAACTCCCAGATGGCATACATCGGCATCTCGTCGGCGCTTTATAATGAGGGCGACTATGCCGGGGCAATGAAATATGCCAAGCTGGCGCAGTCCCGCAATTTGTACGATAAGGCATTCGAGGGCTATCGCTCTGAATGGCTGAACAAGAATTTCACCTGGATCATCCTGGTGGTTGTGGTGCTGATCGCTGCGGCGGTATTCTTCCACTTCCGCAACAAAAAGAAGAAAAAGAACCAGCCGAAGAATCTGGTTGAAATGCTGCACGAGGGAGAGGAGGAGTGATGCTGCTATGATGGATCTGACACAAAAGCAATGGGTCAAGCACAGTGTGTTCCACCCGTTTGAGGGCTTTGAGGATCTGCGCTGGAAAAAAGGCGGCTCGGTGCTGTACGCCACCATCGTGGTGCTGCTCTGGTTCGTGGCACAGATCATCCACGATAACCTGGTGGGCTATCAATTCGCCGTTACCAATACCAAGATGTTCAGCATCGTCCCGTATATCGTCCAGACGATCGCCGTATTTCTGGTATTCGTCATCGGCAACTGGTCGATCTGCACCCTGCTGGACGGCGAGGGCACGATCAAGAAAATCTATATCTACAGTGCCTATTCGCTGATACCCTACGTTGCCGGACTGTATATCCGGACGATCTTGTCCCATGTACTGATTCAGGACGAGGTGATCTTCATCACCTGCGTCACGGTAATCAGTACGGCATGGTCTGTGCTCCTGATGTTCAATGCCATTAAGGCGGTGCATCAGTATTCGATCGGCAAGACCATTCTGGCACTGCTGCTCACCTTTGTAGCAATGCTTATCATTCTGATATTGCTGGTGTTGCTGGTGGCATTGTTCCAGCAGGTATACGTGTTCATTTCCTCCGTCTACACGGAGATCACCTATCGGGTAAGAGTATAGAAAGGACGGTGGAACAACCTTGAAGAATTGGAAAAAATGGGCTGCCGGACTTTTTGCGCTGAGCCTTTGCCTGACGTCGGTCTCTCTGCCGGCTGCGGCGGAGGGGGAAGAGGATATCGCCCTCATCGCTGACACCTCAGAAGAGACACCGGTGGCAGACGGCACACCCGATGAGACCGCCGGGGACGGCGAGGCGGATGCCGAAGAAGAGGCGACCCGCACGGAGACCCAGGAAGAAATCGAAATTACGGCAGAGCAGGTCACCCAGTATATGCAGAAGAAGAACTCCTGCGACGGCATCACATTCTACTACCGTCCGGAGGACTATGAGGATACCATTTCCGACGAGGATGTGGTGGATCTGCTGGACGACATCGAGCTGGCAGGCATCGACGATGCCACCGGCGAGGTGGTCTGCACCCTGGAAGAGGACAGCGACAACAGCGACTTCGTGGTATTTTTAAGCCCGGAGAGCCGCTGGCTGGTGTACATGGACCCGGAATATACCAAGGTCACCATGGTGCGCCAGATCGTTTCTTCCCTGGACAACGAGCTGCTGTTCCGCTCCCGGGACAACAAGACCCTGGAGCTGTACAACAAGGACTACGACGAAGTGGAACGCAGCTATACCACAGACGGCAAGGCGAAGGACGGCAAGGTCACTTATACCAACGAGGACGGCTGGCAGGTGGTGCTGGCAGATACCTATGATGCCGTGATCTCCTCTGCACGGTTCGTCACGGAAAACGACAAGCTGGCGCTGTATGTGGACGATGACACCGCAGTCATCGGACTCTACGACAAGGCGAAAGATAAAATGTGGTGGTCTACGCCCGAAAACGTGGGACACGACAAGACCGCAACCAATACCATTGTAGAGGACCTGTCCTCTTCGCTGAAAATGGTCTACGGCGAACCGGATGCCCGGAGTACTACCAATATGCGCTCCAGGGGCGACGCCAAAATTAAGGTCAAGGACAAGAGCAGCGGCGTGAAGATCACCTATTCCTTCAAAAAGGCAGGCATCACCGTTCCGGTGACCTACACCCTGGAGGATGACTACCTGGAGGCAAAGATCGACACTGCCGACATCGAGGAAGAAGATACCTCACAGTCCGGAAAGCTGGTCACATCCCTTTCCGTGCTCAGCAGCTTCGGCGCAGCGTCCTCTGCGGACACGGGCTATTTCGTGATCCCGGACGGCAGCGGCGCACTAATCCGTTTCAACAACGGGAAGAAAACGGCGAAATCCTATACCGGCTATGTGTACGGTTCGGATGTCACCGCCGTGGCACAGACCGAGCCGGCTGTGACTGAGCAGGTCTATCTGCCCATGTACGGCATCGTCAACGGCGACAACGCCATGATGGTGGTCTGCACCGAGGGCGACTCCAACGCCAAGCTGACCGCAAGCGTCAGCGGACAGTCCAAGAGCAGTTTCAACATCTGCGGCTTTGACTTCACCGTCCGGGATTCGGATACCTACTATATGTCCGGCGACAACAGCACGGCGCTCACCGTGTTTGAGGACGGCGACATGAAAACCGATACGCTGGCGGTGCGGTATTATCCGCTGGAGACCGAGGACACCCCGGATTACACCGATGTGGCTGAGGCATACCGGAACTACCTTACCGAAGAGGCAGGGGTGACTGATACGGCAGAGGACACCGACCCCGGACTGTACCTCAACTTCTACGGCGGCACCATAAAGGAGAAATCCGTGCTGGGCGTGCCGGTGAAAATGAAAACAGCGCTCACCAGCTTTGAGCAGGCGGAGCAGATTTTGCAGGATCTGTCGGACGGCGGCGCCGAGAATATGAAGGTGCAGTATTACAACTGGACCAACGCCGGCATTTCCGGCAAGGTGGATCTGAAGGCAAAGGCTGCCGGCTGCCTGGGCGGAAACAGCGACTGGAAGGCGCTGCAGAGCTATGCGGATTTCAACGGCGTGACTCTGTATCCGGCAACGGACAATGAGACGTTCAAGTCCGGCAACGGGTACTACACCTTTACCGATACTACCGTCCGCATCTCCGGTTCCTATGCCCGCATCTATGACTACAACCTGGCATACGGCACACAGAGTACGGCAAACAAGCCCCTGTCCCTGCTGTCTCCGGCGACCTTCACCGAGATCGCTGAAAAGCTCACCGGGAACTATCAGGATAAATCCCTGTCCCGTGTCTCCCTGGGCAGTCTGACCACAGCCCTCTACGGGGACTACGGCAAGCAGGAGATCTCACGGGATAAGGCACAGCAGCTGCTGGAAGAGTCCTATCAGAAGATCACAGACGGAGACATCACCCTGCTGGCAGACGGGGCAAACGCCTATGCGCTGCCCTATGTTCAGGAGATCACCGATGTGCCGCTGCAGTCCAGCGGATTCGATGTGTTTGATGAGGACATCCCGTTCTATCAGATCGTGATGCACGGACTGAAATCCTATGCCGGCAGCGCCGTGAATGCCTCGGCAACGCCGGAAGAGACCGTGCTGCTCTCCATTGCATCCGGCAGCAGCCTGCACTTCGACATGATCGGCGAAGAGACCAGCACGCTGAAAGACACTGTGCTGGACGGTCTCTATTATGCCAGCGCCGAAAGCTGGACCGATTATGCGGCACAGAGCTATGCGTTCTCCGAGGCGGTGCTTTCCGGACTGGGCGACCAGACCATCACCGGCTATGAGAGAAACGGCGATGTCATTACCACCACATATGCAAACGGCACGGTGGTAGAAACCGACCTGTCGAAACAGATCGTCACCGTAGACGGCAAGGCTTATGCCATGGCGGATTATGTGGAAGAAGGGAGCTGGAACGAAGCATGAAAATGGCATATGAAAAACGAAAGAGTATGTACGGCTACTGCTTCATTGCGCTGTGGTTTATCGGCGCACTCATATTCTTTCTGATCCCGGTGGTGGAATCCCTGTTCTACTCGTTCCGGGAAGTCAGCCCGGACACCGGCGGCATGGTCGGTCCGTTTGTGGGACTGGACAACTATAACTATGCGTTCAACGTAGACCCGAACTACCGCCAGTACCTGGTCAAGGTGCTGAAAGACACCGCCTGGAAAACGCCGCTGATTCTGGTGTTCTCCCTGTTCGTGGCAGTCATTCTGAACCAGAAGTTCAAGGGACGGACCTTCTCCCGTGCCGTGTTCTTCCTCCCGGTCATCATTGCCACCGGTCCGGTGTACAACATCATCAACGGCAACCTGCAAAGCACCGGCAACAGCGATGCCAGCCAGTTTTCCACCATGTTCTCCACTGACCTGCTGGGTCAGCTGATGGAGTTCCTGGGCATCTACGGCATCTCCGACAGTATGCAGACCACCATTGAAACGGTGTCGGACAACATCTTCGGCATCGTCTGGAACTCCGGCATCCAGATTCTGATCTTCCTGGCGGCGCTCCAGAACATTCCGGTCTCCGCCAAGGAGGCGGCGCAGATGGAGGGTGCGACGGCGTGGGAATACTTCTGGAAGATCACCCTGCCCTATGTCAGCCCCATGATCCTGGCGTGCTTTATCTTTACCATCATTGATTCCTTTACCGACCCGAACAACGTGGTCATGGGTCGTATCCTCGACCTGCAAAGCGACTGGCAGTACGGCCCGGCATCGGCAATGGCGTGGGTATACTTCGCCATCGTGTTGGCGGCGGTGGGTATCATTACCGCAATCCTCAACAAGTTCATTTACTACGAAGTAGACTAAAAAGGAGATGTCAGTTATGGAAACAACAAAAAATAAGCCGCTGGCATCCCCGAAAGCGGATGCCCAGGTGGGCAACGGCATGAGCAAGCGTGAGGCTCGGAAGATCCGCATGAAGAGCATGAACAAATCTGAGATTGCCTATATGCGCCGGAAACGGGTGTTTGAGGCAGTCTGGCCGTTTTTCCGGTTCTTCATCCTCTTCGGACTCTGCTTTGTCATCCTCTATCCGCTGATCTATATGATCAGCTGTGCGTTCCGTGACCCCACGGACATGAGCGACCCCACCGTTATGTGGATTCCTCGTCACCTCACCTGGAGCGTTATCAAGGACACCGCCAATGTCATGGACATCTGGAACACGCTGAAAACCACGCTCCTGCTGAATGTGGGCTGCTCGCTGGTACAGGTGGCATCCTGCGCACTGGCAGGCTATGGCTTCGCCCGGTTCAAGTTCAAGGGAAAGGGCATTCTCTTCGGCATCGTTGTCATGATGATCCTGGTGCCGTCGCAGATCATCTCCATTCCCCAGTACATGATGTTCCGGAACTTCGGTTTCGGCAGCCTGTCGGTAAACCTCATCAACTCCAAGCTCTGTATGTACCTGCCGGCAGCCATGGGCAACGGCATCCGTGCCGGACTGATGATCTTCATTTTCCGTCAGTTCTTCAAGGGCTTGCCCAAGGAACTGGAAGATGCCGCATATCTGGACGGCTGCGGTCCGCTCCGCACCTTCGTCCAGGTCATGATCCCCAACGCATCCTCCTCGTTTCTGACCGTGTTCCTGTTCTCCGTAGTCTGGTACTGGAATGACTACTATGTCAGCTCCACCTTCTTCACCAAGAACCAGACCATTGCGCTGATGCTGAAAAATCTGAGCACCCTGCTTTCCCAGCAGCTGTTCAACAACGCAGATGTCAGCCCCAGAGAACAGATCGTCTGGATGGAGGCAGGCTGTCTGATCGCAATTCTGCCCATTCTGATTATGTATGTGTTCCTCCAGAAGTATTTCACCGAAGGTATCGAACGCTCCGGTCTGGTTGGTTAACATTTCGAAATAAGATGTACCCGGTCTTTTGCAGACGGGTTCTGAAAGGCGCTTTCCGCTGGGAGAGCGCCTTTTGGTTTTTCTATCTATCCTTATATAGAAAGAGACCAAATGTTCCGCACCCCTTTTCCCGAATCTGCATACGTTAAGGATGTAAGGGCAGCGCTGTGTGCTGTCCGGAAATCTATTTTTCAGGAATGCCTTGCGGCAGTGCTTTCAACAGGTTTTCCACGTAGAAATGAGTGGAAAAGTTGAAAACCTGTTGAAAACATCACTTTTTCACTGTGGAAAACCGCAGAAATGCGGAGCGGAGGGAAAAACTATGACATCCGACAATGTGATTCTTGTGGCAGGCGGAGACCTGCGGCAGCAGTACGCCGCCCGGCGGCTGCGGCAAAAGACCGGGGCAGACGTATGGACGCTGGGACTTCCGGCGCAGTCCGGGCTGCACAGTGCGGAAACGCTGGAGGAAGTGCCGGCGTATGACGTTCTGGTGCTGCCTGTTCCGGCGAGTCCGGACGGAACAACTGTCCCGGCACCGTTCGGAAAGGCGGCGCTCCCGCTGGAGACGCTGGCGGCGCACGGCAAGCCCGGGGCGCTGGTGCTGGGCGGAGCGTGCGGCGGCATTCTTCCGTGGCTGGAATCCCGGGGACTGGCGGCGGCGGACTATCTCCGCCGGGAGGAACTCTGCCTGGCGAATGCCGTGCCGTCTGCGGAGGGCGCCATCCAGATCGCCATGGAAGAGACCGCCCGGACGCTGCACGGCACGGCAGCGCTGGTGATCGGCTACGGCAGGATCGGCATGGCGCTTGCGCCACGGCTGCGTGGCCTGGGGATGGATGTGACCGTCTGCGCCAGACGGTGCGAGACCCGGGCGCTGGCAGAGATGCAGGGATTCGCTGCCGTGCCGATGGAACAGCTCCCGGCTGCGGCAAAGGCAGCCCCGGTGATCTTCAACACCGTCCCGGCGCTGGTGCTGGATGAAACTGTGCTGAAAGGGCTGCCGCAGGAAACCTTGGTGATCGACCTGGCGTCCCGTCCCGGCGGCACGGACTTCGAGGCGGCAAAACGCCTGAGAACACGTGTGGTGTGGGCATTGTCCCTTCCGCCGGAAATGCGGCGTTGACACACGCTGGAAAGGGGTTCCAGGCGTCAAAAATGTTGAAAAGTCGGTGGAAAGACTGTTGAATTGAGAATTCCAGGCTGAAAATTGTGAAAAAGCGACAAAAACGGGGATAATATCCAGCAAAGAATCTAAAGAAAATTGAGTCAATGGGCTTGACACGGGCGCAATAATATGTTAAAATACGTATGTAAATTGTTTACGAGGGCTTTTTATAGGTGCTTGTAAGCATGAAGATTGCCGCAGCGTGCGTCTTTCGGGTATGGAAGCGGGATTGCCCGGATGCGAATGCGACTGTTGGGGTTGGATGAATCACATCCATGCAGACGGCAATGAAACTCAACTAAAAGAGAGGTAAAGAGAAATGAAGAAGACATTCAACAGACTTCTTGCTGCAACTGTCGCAATTCCGGTTGCACTGGGTCAGATTCTTGCAATTTCTGCAAACGCTGCGGAAGCTCCGGCAGCAATGCAGGTCACCGCAGATCAGCTGCTGAAGGTAAACCCGGAGACTGGTTTCCCGACTGACGCTGAGGGCGATACCATTGAATACACAGTAGAGTCCGACTGGAACACTGTACTGGGTAAGAAGGTAGAGTCTGCTGCAAACGGCAAGACCATCACCCTGAATGCTAAGGATCTGGTTGCTGGTTTCAACACCAACAACTACTACGCTGGACTGCTGAAGGACATCGTAAACGCTTCTGAAAATCCGACCGCTACGGTAGAAAACGGCGTTGTAACGATCTCCGGCACTGCTGATCTGGAAAGCTATCTGGCTCCGCAGCTGAAGGACAAGCTGGCTGGCATGAGCGGCTATGAGAACGTAACTCTGGATACTTCCATCCTGAAGGGCGTTTCCTACACCGCAACCATCACCACTGATCTGGCAAACAGCAAGGAAGTAAAGGCTGACCTGAGCTTCACAGCCGGCGGCAAGACCTACACTGTAGATACTGCTACAGATTACATGAACGCTGTATATGACAGCCTGGAATCCCAGGTTGAGGCTGCTGTTGACCAGAAGGTCAAGGATCTGGCAAAGCAGTACGGCATGACAGAAGATGAAGTTCGTGCAAACGCTGACTTCGACATCGCTGGCGACCTGGCAGCTCTGAAGGCTGAGACCGACAAGCTGGGCAGCAAGATCGACACCGTGAAGAAGAAGTATGACGCTGCAAAGAACCTGTCTACTGCAACTAAGACATACGGCACTGCTGACGAGGCAATCGCAGCTGGTGTTAACTATGCTGTAAAGAAGGGCATCCAGTCCGCAGCAAACCTGCCGACAACCGTTAATGGTCTGGTTGGCAAGTACGGCGCACAGTTCGACAAGGCTGTTTCTTCTGTAAACAGCAGCCTGCAGGATGCCGGCGTAAATGTTGAGATCGCTGTAAAGTCCGGCGATGTTGCTGCTCTGCTGAACGGCGCGTCCAATGTAACTGTTGGCGCAGCTGCCGGCACTTACACCGCTACTTTCGAAGTTGCTGATGCTGAATACGATGCAGTTGTTGCATATGTAAAGGCTGAAGTTGCAAAGAGCGACAAGCTGGCAAACAAGGAAGTTGAAAGCGTAGAGACCACCAAGACTGTTACCGTTAAGGGCGCAGCTGCTGGCACTGCATCTTTCAATGTTGAGCGTGACGTTGTTGTTGTTCTGAAGGATAAGGAAACCACAACTTCCACTTCTGAAACAACTGATACTACAGAGACCACTGTAACAACTGCAACTGGCTCTGACACAGATACCAACACGCAGACTACTGTAACAACTGTATCTGGCTCTGAAACAAACACTGAGACGAATACTGAGACCAACACCAATACCAATACAGAAACTAACACTGAGACCAACACAGAAACCAATACTGAAACCAATACTGAGACCAACACAGAAACCAATACCGAAACTGGAACCGGCACTGGCACAGGTACAACCGAGACTCTGCCGACTGGCGTTTCTTCTGTAGAGGTTAAGCTGGTTGACGCTGAGACCGCTGAGGACATCTACCTGTCCAACGAAGAGTCCTTCGACGTTGCTGGTTTGATCGAGTCCGTAACTCTGCACCTGGAAGACGGTACTGACTATCAGGTACAGGATCCGGCAACTGCAATTGACTTTGCAATGACTCCGGCCGAGGCTTATGCAACTGTTGACCAGAAGGCTGGTGCAGGCAAGGTTTACTTCAACGGCGAAGTTGGTCTGAAGTACAAGGGTGAAGAAGATCTGACCATCAGCGAAACCGTTAAGGTTGCTGTAGCTCTGAAGGGCGACACAAACCTGGATGGTAAGGTAACAAGTACTGACCTGTACGACACCATGCTGTACATCGCACTGAAGGGTGCTGGTGAGAAGGAATACTTCGACACCGTAAAGAATGGCACTGCACTGGAGACCAAGCTGGCTTACCTGGCATCTGATATTGATACCGAGTCCAAGGCTGGCGCAAACACAGACGATGCTAAGCTGGATTCCACCGATATGCTGTACACTCAGGTATACCAGGCATACAACGGTGCTGGTGAACACATCGACTGGGCAGAGGCTCTGAAGATCGCTAACGGCGGTAAGTAAGAATCTCTTTTCCCGCAACTCTTATTTAAGCTTGTATATGTTGGTGGTGTGAGGTGCATATCACACCGCTGATATATCACATATAATTTTATTCTTGAAAGGAAATAGAAACAATGAAGACTACATTGAAAAAGACAATGGCAGCTCTTTCTGCTGCTGCTGTTGTAGCTGCATCCGCTGCTGTTATGGCTATTCCGACAAGTGCTGCAGGTATGTCCCTGACTATCGGTAGCGCAACTCTGACCGAGTCTGAACTGAAGGCTGCTAACTATGAAGTTACCCTGCCGATCGGTTCTACCGCTGAATTCAACAGCGTAGGCGTAGGCGTTACTCTGCAGGATGGTCTGTCCTATGTAAAGAAGGGCATGAAGGTTACTGCTGATGGCGCTTCTGGTCTGGCTGTAGAGAGCAACGGCTTCGTATTCATGCCGTTCAGCTATGCAACTGTTCCGCTCGAGGCTCTGCCGGCTGGTCAGTTCGCTCAGATCACTGTACAGGTTCCGTCCACAGCTAAGGCTGGCGACGTATTCAACCTGACCATCGCTGGTAAGGATTCTGACGGCACTGTTATGGAATACAAGAACGGTGTAACCGGTGAAACTGGTGAGGCTGGTTCTGGCGCAGGCACCATCACTATCGTTGCAGATGCAACCGATGCTCCGACTGAAGCTCCGACAACTGCTCCGGTAGCAACTGGCACAACTGCTGCTACTACAACCACTAAGAAGGCTGCTGCTAAGTCCACTTCTTCTCCGAAGACTGGCGACGCTCTGCCGGTAGCTGGCGTAGCTGTAGCTGTAGCTGTAATCGGTGGCGTAGCACTGGTAGCTAAGAAGAGAAAGTAAGCTTTCGCTGCGATAGCAGCAAATAGCGCAACTGAATCTTAACGCATTTTATGCGTGAAAAGAGGACATCTCCTTCGGGAGGTGTCCTCTTTGTTTTTTCCGGCGCATAGAGTATAGCGAGGTGATAGCATCATGATCGCAATTTATGCCCGTCAGTCGGTGGAGCGCCCCGATTCCATTTCTATTGCCATGCAGGTGGAACACTGCCGCCGCATCTGTCCTGCCGAGGCGGAGGTGCGTGTGTTTACTGACCGGGGCTTTACCGGAACCAACACCCACCGCCCGGCGTTCCGGGAAATGCTGGAGGCGGTGGAACAGGGCGAAGTGGAAAGCGTCTATGTGTATAAGCTGGATCGGATTTCCCGTTCCCTCTGCGACTTTGCCGCAATGATGCAGACGTTCCGCCGCCGGAATGTGACGCTCCACTCCGTCCGGGAGAGTTTCGACACACGGACGGAGATCGGTGGAATGCTGCTGAATCTGCTGATGATGTTTGCGGAGCTGGAGCAGAAAACCATCGCCGGTAGAGTCCGGGACAATTACTACGCCAGAGCCGCCCAGCAGCTGGCACTGGGCGGAACGCCGCCGTATGGATACACCGGGAAAAACGTCCGCATCTCGAACCACACCGCCACTATTCTGGAAGTTCAGCCCGACGAGGCGGCGCAGGTGCAGGCGTTTTATACGGGCTACGGCATCGCCGGGCAGAACGTGGAACAGCTGGTGCAGGCGGCAAACCGTTCCGGCAGCCGCACCCGAAACGGGGCGAACTGGTCGAACAGCGCCGTTTTGCGTATCCTGCGCAGCCCGGTGTATGTCCGGGGCGACCTCCGGAGCGCTGTCTTTTTGCAGGAACAGGGCGTGGAACTGACCCATCCGCTGGAACAGTACTGCCAGGGCAACGGCTACCTGGTCTACGGCAGTCCAGCCGCACGCCACGGCGCAAAGCTGACCCGGCTGCAGGGAGAACATATGGCGGCAGGGTTTCACCCCGGCATCGTGGACAGCGACCTGTGGCTGAGCGTCCAGGAACGGCTGGCGGCTCGTGGCGGCTGTACCAACCGTGGCACAGGTCATCGCTCCTGGCTCCAGGGGCTGGCGGTTTGCGGTCTCTGCGGCGCACATTGCTACGCCCGAAACAACGGCAAGGGCGCAGCGTATACCTATTTCGTCTGCCGGGGCAAGCGCCAGGGCATCTGTCCCGGCATCCCCGGTCTGCGCACCCAGTGGGTGGAGGACGCCGTTTCGCCCATTCTGGCACAGCAGGCAGAACAGCTTTTGCCCTATGCGGAGACAACGCCCCGGCTCGACCCGGCGGCGGTGGCGCTGGAGGAACTGGAACAGCGGATGCGCTGCCTGGCGGCGGAATTGTCCCAGCCCACGGCGGCGGCGGATTTTCTCCGGGAAGAACTGAACCGCCTGGCACAGGAGCGCCGGGAACTGGAACAGCAGCTGCGCCGGGAATCGACCGGACGGACGGAGACACCTGCCGGCAGCTGGGCGGCGTGGTGGGAGACTGCCGGGCTGGAACAGCGCAGACAGGCGGCGGCATTGCTGCTCCGGGAGGTGCGGCTCTATCCCGACCACGGCGAGGCGGTTTTGCACTGAAAATGTGCCAACGCCGCACCGCCGCTCCGGGAAAGGTTGCACCCATGACCGCCGGGGAGATCATCGCAGACACCATTTGCAACATTCTCGAAGAGAGGAGACTCGCCCATGAACGACTTGACAGGTGAGCGGATCGGGTTTGTGGTGACCGGTTCGTTCTGTACCTTTTCCGCCGCATTCGCAGAGGCGGCAAAGCTCCGGGCAGCCGGGGCAGAGCTGACGCCGATCTTTTCCGAACACGCCGCCGGGACGGACACCCGTTTCGGAAAGGCGGCAGACCGGGTGGCAGAGCTGGAGGAGATCTGCGGCAGAAAAGCCATCCGCACCATCCCCGACGCCGAACCGCTGGGGCCGAAAAATATGCTGGATCTGCTGGTGGTTGCGCCGTGTACCGCCAACACCGCCGCCAAGCTTGCCTACGGCATCACCGACAATACGGCAACCATGGCGGTGAAATCCATGCTCCGGCGGCAAAAACCGGTGGTTCTCGCCGTGGCAACCAACGATGCCCTGGGCGCATCGGCGAAAAACATCGGGCTGCTGCTGAATACCCGGCACTATTACTTCGTTCCCCTGCGCCAGGATGCGCCCCGGGAAAAGCCCACTTCCCTGGTGGCAGACTTCTCCCGGCTGCCGGAGACGGTGGCGCTGGCACGGGAGGGCAAACAGATTCAGCCCATTTTTGGATGAAAACCGGGTCAGACAGCAGGCTTTTTGCAGAGATCCGGCGCTTTTCCCGAAAATTCCGGCAGTCGCCACACGCAGGACACAAAACAGAAAACTTTATGTGATATACTGATCGGTAGGGTCTGGCTCGTCCGGACTCTGCCGATTTTTGGGATAGAGGTGTTCTGTTTTGGCATGGATCATATTAAAACAGGCGATACTGATGCTGCTGCTGAATGTGGTGGGCATCATCGCCTATCGGACAAAGGTCGTCGATAAAAACGGCGGCAGGCAGTTCTCCAACTTCGTGCTGGAGATCGTGACGCCGGTGCTGGTGGTGAACGCCTATGCCGATGTGGAGTATGAGTCCCGGCTGGTGGTGAATATGCTGTGGACGTTCCTGCTGGCTGCGGCGGCGTATGGGATATTCATTGCGGCGGTGTATCTGCTGATCCGTCCGAAGCCGGGGCGTGAGACGGAGATCGAGCGTTTTTCCGCCATCTACAGCAACTGCGGCTTTATGGGCATTCCGCTCGCCAGCGCCATTCTGGGGAATGAGGGTGTGTTCTATACCACGGCATTCCTGAGCGTGTTCTTCTGCTTTGCCTGGACGCATGGCATCATGCTGCTGACCGGGCAGCACGACCGGAAGGCTCTGCTGAAAAAGCTCTGTTCGCCCACCATGATCGGCATTGTCATCGGACTGCTCCTGTTCTTCTTCCGCATTCCGCTCCCCGATCTGCTGGAAAAGACCTTCGGCTATGTGGCAAGCATGAACACGCCTATGGCGATGGTGGCGTCCGGCATCAGCGTGGCGCAGGCGGACCTGTTCCATGCGCTGAAAAATCCCCGGGTGTACTACGTCAGCGCCGTAAAGCTGCTGATCGTGCCGCTGCTCCTGGGGCTGCTGTTCCTGCCGCTGGGCTTTATTCCCCAGGAGATCCGCCTGGTGGTACTGCTGCTGATGGCTGCGCCCTCTGCGGCAATGTGTACGCTCCAGTGCCAGAAGCACAGCATGAACGACGCCTATGCCTCCCACATTTTCGCCGTCACCACTCTGGTCTCCATGCTGACCATGCCGCTGGTGGTAAAGCTGTTCACCTGGGCGGCAGAAAAGTTTTGAAGAATCGTTTCCCTCTGTGAGGCGAGCAGTTTTCCTTTTTCTGGGCGAAAGAAAAACTTGGCATATGGTCACTCCGACAGGGAAAAATATACGATTTTCAAGAAAAATATACGATTTTCACGAAAACAGATTGACATTTCCATGACAAGTATGGTACAATGAAAGCATATGTAGATGGGTACGGGCACAGGCAAACACTCCGGTGTACCGGAAAGTCGCATAGAATACAACAGATACTATTTTGAAACGCAGGAGGTACTCTATGAAATTTTCTGACGGACTCTGGCTCAACCAGAGAGGCTATGACGTTTCCTATGCTGTTCAGGCGTATGATGTCACAACCACAAAGAACACCATCAAAATTTATGCAACATCCAGTGCGATCTGGAACCGTGCGATGACACTGGGCGGCGTGACCTTTGAGATCACCTATACCGCCGTTGCACCGGACGTGATCCGTGTGCATATCTGCCACCACAAGGGCAGCCTGAAGAACAAGCCCCAGTTTGACCTGAATCTGCCGGAGGGCTATGTGCCGGATGAGATCCACGAGGAAGAGGGCTTTGTTTCCATGACTGCCGGTCATACCACAGTCAAGGTAAAGAAGGGCACAGACGGCTGGGACGTGTCGTTCTCCCGTGACGGAAAGCGGCTCACCGGCGGCGGCTGGCGCTCTACCTCCTATATCCAGGAGAACAAGTTCCACCGTGACGCACGCCTGGCTGTCCAGACCGATGACGATTTCTTCAACTATCCCCAGGACGCACACAACACCTTTATCCGGGAGCAGCTGACCCTGGATGTAGGCGAATGCGTCTATGGTTTCGGCGAAAAGTTCACCACCTTCGTGAAGAACGGTCAGAACGTGGAGAACTGGAACTCTGACGGCGGCACCTGCTCCGAGCAGAGCTATAAGTGCATCCCGTTCTATATCACCTCCAACAAGTACGGCGTGCTGGTCAACACCGCAGACAAGGTCTCCTTTGAAGTGGCATCTGATACCATCAACAAGGTCTCCTTTACCGTACCGGGCGAAGAGCTGGACTACTTCTTCATCGGCGGTGAGAATCTGGAAGAGGTTCTGGTGAACTACACCGATCTGACCGGCAAGCCGGCACTGCCGCCGGCAAAGACTTTCGGTTTGTGGCTGTCCACCTCGTTCACCACCACCTATGATGAAGAGACAGTTACCTCCTTCATCGACGGCATGGCAGAACGGGATATTCCGCTCCAGATGTTCCACTTCGACTGCTTCTGGATGAAGGAATACCAGTGGACTGACTTCGAGTGGGATCTGGATCAGTTCCCGGATCCGCCGGCAATGCTCAAGCGTCTGGCAAGCCGTGGTCTGGGTCTGTGCTGCTGGATCAACCCGTATATCTCCCAGAAGTCCAAGCTGTTCGATATCGGCATGGAAAAGGGCTACTTCATCAAGAACCCGGACGGCAGCGTATTCCAGACCGACCTGTGGCAGCCGGGCATGGCGATCGTAGACTTCACCAATCCGGAGGCTGCAAAGTGGTTTGCTGCCGGCGTGTGCAAGCTGTGTGAGATGGGCGTTACTGCCATCAAGACCGACTTCGGCGAGCGTATCCCCACAAAGGCAGTATACTACAACGGCGCAGATCCGATCCATATGCACAACTACTACACCTATCTGTACAACAAGACAGTATTTGAGGTGCTGGAAGAATACTACGGCAAGGGACAGGCGTGCCTGTTCGCAAGAAGCGCCACTGTCGGCGGTCAGAAGTTCCCGGTACACTGGGGCGGTGACTGCTCCGCAGAGTACACCTCCATGGCAGAGACACTCCGTGGCGGTCTGTCGCTCTGCTCCTCCGGTTTCGGTTTCTTCAGCCACGATATCGGCGGATTCGAGGCAAAGGCATCTCCGGACGTTTACAAGCGCTGGTGTGCATTCGGTCTGATGTCCACCCACAGCCGTCTGCACGGTTCGACTTCTTACCGTGTGCCGTGGAACTTCGACGAGGAGTCCTGCGATGTGCTGCGGTTCTTCACCAAGCTCAAGGGCAAGCTGATGCCGTATCTGTTCGCACAGGCTGTCAAGACCCACACCACCGGTATCCCGATGATGCGTCCGATGGTCATGGACTACACCGACGATATCGCCTGCCGCTATCTGGATCAGCAGTATATGCTGGGTGACAACCTGCTGTGCGCTCCGGTATTCCGTGAGGACGGCGTGGCAAACTTCTACCTGCCGGAGGGCAAGTGGTATGACATCATCACCGGAAAGACCTATGAAGGCGGCAAGTATCATTCTGTAACCTGCACCTTTATGGAAATGCCGGTTCTGGCAAAGCCGAACTCCATCGTGACCTTCGGCGCATTCGAGAACCAGTTCGAATATGATTACCTGGACGGCGCAGACGCTATGATCTGCAGCCTGGAGGACGGCAAGACCGCTGAGGCAGCGATCTATGACACCAAGGCAAACCTGGTGCTGACCCTCAAGGCAAGCCGCAAGGGCAATGTCATCTCCATCGAGAGCAGCAACACAGACAAGACCTTTACCGTTTCTGTGGCTGGCACAGACAAGAAGATCACCATGCAGGGCGGCAAGGGCGAGATCGTACTGTAAAGGCAACACCGCACAAAGCCCGCCCGGCGGCTTTGTACGCAATCTGCTTGCTGATTTTCCGTCATACTGCACAGAAATCCCTTGACATACGACAGTATGCCTGCGGAATTTCTGTGCAATCTGTCGAAAAATCCGGCTTCGCATCTTACGCACAAGCTTTGTGCGGTGTTGCCTAAAAATAAGCCTCCTCTGAAAGCGGCGGCTTATCCGTAAATCAACGCAGTCATCAAATGGAAAGGCGGCAGTCATGGCAAAAGGAAAAACAAAAGACGGGCTGGAGTATCTCTGGACGGACAAAAAGCGTACCCTGTTCGGGCTGCCCCTGTCCTTTACCCGGTATTATCTGACGGAGAGCCGGCTCATCACCCGTGTGGGACTCCTCACCGTGGTGGAAGATGAACTGGACATCTATCGGATCAACGATAAGAAGATGGAACTTCCGCTGGGACAGCGGCTGTTCGGCTGCGGAACGATCATTCTGTTCAGCAAAGACGTAGATACACCGGAAAAACACATTCACTCCATCAAGAATCCCCGTGATGTCTCGGATCTGATTACGGTGCTCATCAATGAACAGCGTGACCGTTTCGGCATCCGTGGACGGGATATGATGGGTCCGGCTGGTATGCCGCCGGAAGCATGGGGAGATAACGACTGCTGTAACGACTAAGCAGTCTGTCGACCATGCGAAAAAGAGAAAAGGAGGTCCTGAACACATTGCTTTCTTTTATCACAGAAAAGCAGTCCTCGTGGGAAAAATTGCAGGCGGAGACCCGTCCGATCTTTATCTACGGGATGGGCGATGGTGCAGAAAAGATCATGCGTGTCTTTCGGGAAAAGTCCATTCCGCTTGCCGGCATTTTTGCAAGCGATGAATTCGTGCGAGGCCATTCGTTTGCAGGCTATAAAGTGCGGAAGCTTTCCGAGATCGAAGCACAGGTAGACGATTTTGTCATTGTTCTGGCGTTTGCCGCCGGATACCAGTCTCTGGTGGACAAGATCGTGGAGCTGGGACAGCGCCATACCCTGATCGTGCCGGATGTTCCGGTGGCAGGCGGCGGACTGTTCACCTATGACTACTGCGTGGAACACGCTGCGGAGCTGGAAGAGGTATACGAGATGCTGGCGGACGATGAGTCACGCCGGGTGTATGCCAACATCATCAACTTCCGCATCAGCGGCAATATCCGCTATCTGATGGACGTGACCACGCCGAAAACGGAGATTTACCGCAAGATCATCCGGCTCACACCCAACGAGGTGTATGTGGATCTGGGAGCGTATAACGGAGACACCATCGAAGAGGTTCTCCAGCACACCCGTGGCAAGTACATCCGGATCTATGCGGTAGAACCGGACCGGAAAAACTTCAAGAAACTGTGCAAGTATCTGGACGGCATGAACTATGTCTATGCGTATAACGCTGTGGCATGGTGTCTGGATACCACGGTGCCGTTTTCCACCAAGGCAGGACGGCAGTCTGCTGTCTCTGCCTTCGGGCAGGAGATCGACGCACGCTCTGTGGACAGCATCCTCCAGGGCAGACCGGCGACCATCATCAAAATGGATGTAGAGGGCTGTGAGCGTGAGGCGCTCTGGGGCGCATCCCAGACCATCGCACACTTTTCCCCGAAACTGATGGTTTCGCTCTATCACCGGAATGAGGACATCTTCGCCCTGCCGCTGCTCATCCGGCGGCTGAATCCGGGCTATGACCTGTATATCCGGCATCAGCTGTATATTCCGGCATGGGAGACCAATCTCTATGCCGTACCCTCACAAAAGAATTCTCTGGCGTGAGCAGGTTCTGCAATAAAAAAACAAACGCACCATGCGGCTTTTCTGCATGGTGCGTTTTTGCTTGTGTACGCTGTAAAAAAGCGCTGTGCCGGTTTTCTGCACAGTGCTTTTTGTTTTATTTCATGGGTTTCCGCTGTCTTACTTTGCCAGAGCCTGTTCTGCGGCAGCCAGCTTTGCAGCGCAAACGAATACGTTCATTGCCATCTGGAGTTCTTCCTCGGTGGGGAATGTGGGGGAGATACGGATGTTTTCATCCTCCGGATCTACGCCGTGGGGGAACGATGCGCCGGCGCCGGTCAGAACTACGCCAGCCTCCTTGCACAGAGAAACGATGCGCTTTGCACAGCCCTTCTGGTTGAAGGAGATGAAGTAACCGCCCTGGGGGTTGGACCAGTTGGCGATGCCCAGGTCAGCCAGTTCCTTTTCCAGGGTGTTTTCTACGATCTGGAACTTCGGAGCGATGAGCGCCTTGTGCTTTTTCATGTGTTCTACCAGGTTCTCGAACTTGCCGCCGAAGAAACGCAGGTGACGCAGCTGGTTCATCTTGTCGTATCCGATGGTGGAGAATCCCAGCGCCTTTTTCAGATATGCCAGGTTGTTCTGGCTGGCTGCGATCATCGCAATACCCGAACCCGGATGTGTGATCTTAGAGGTGGAGGCGAACATATAGCAGATATCCTCGTTGCCGGCTTTCTTTGCCTCTTCCAGCAGGTTTGCCTGTACCGGCGGATTGTCTACCAGGTGGTGTACGCAGTAAGCGTTGTCCCAGAAGATACGGAAATCCTTTGCCTTGGGCTTCAGTGCCGCAAAGCGCTTTACGACCTCGTCGCTGTATACCACGCCGCCCGGATTGGAGTACATGGGTACGCACCAGATCGCCTTGATGGTGTCGTCCTCAGCCACCAGCTTTTCCACGATGTCCATATCCGGACCGTTTTCCTTCATGGGAACGTTCACCAGCTCCATGCCCAGGAATTCGCTGACTGCAAAGTGGCGGTCATAGCCCGGTACCGGACAGAGGACCTTCACCTTGTCATACTTGCCCCAGGGCTTGCTGCCCATGACGCCGTTGGTCATTGCCAGGGACATTGCCCAGTACATGATGTTCAGGCTGGAGTTGCCGCACACGATGACATCTTCCGGCTTGACGCCCAGCATGGGAGCGAAGAATTCCTTTGCCTCCGGCAGTCCGTCCAGGCAGCCGTAGTTGCGGCAGTCCAGTCCGTTGGATGCCTTATAGTCATCCTCAGCCAGGCAGTCGGTGATGCCGTTGGTCAGATCCAGCTGTTTCGGCGACGGCTTGCCACGGGACATATCCAGTTTCAGACCCTGTGCCTGAAACGCCTCGTACTGCTTTTTACAGTCAGCGGCAAATGCTTCCAGTGCTTCTCGATTCATCTCTGCTACTCTCATGATTTCTCACCCGGTCCGCATCCCGGCGGACACTGCTCCTTTTGCATAAATTTGGGGAGTCGTTCCCCGGAATTAAGACATACTCCGTGCGCAGGCAGTCCTGCACACACTGCAATTCTTATTATAACACATCTTTCACTGGAGTGCAAGTGTTCTCCGTGAAAAAACACTCGTTAATTTTTTACGCACACCGTGGAAGAGAAAGACAAAAGCAGCCCTTCCGGAATGGGAAGGGCTGCGGTATGAACGGTTTGCGGTCAGACCAGACCGCCACGCTGGTAGAATCCTGCCTGGATGATATAGGTGCAGCCGCTGAGGAAATGATAGCGGTCACCGATGGGACAGAGCAGGATAGACTGGGCGAATGCCTCGCCGGCGAATTCCTCCGCTGTTTTGCGGATCAGTTCCAGATGCTCCGGCGTAAAGCCGAAACCGTAGAGGTTCACGTGTTCTGCGGCGTACAGGCAGTGCAGTGCCTGGAGCATCACGCAGAATTTTTTCACCGTCTCTGCGGCGATCTCCTGTAAGGGCTGGTCGGTCTCTGCCGCCGTCAGCAGGGATGCCGGCGTGAGCCGGGACAGGTCGCCGTTCAGCGCCGCAAACAGTGCCGGGGTGTTCTCTTCGGAGAAGACCGGGCGGATTTTGTCTGCCACAGCCTCTGCGGAAAGCTCTGCCCGGACGCTGCCCCTGGGATAGCCCTCCATGGCTCTGCCGTCCGGATCGACGCACAGACGCTCGATAAAGGCATCTCCGGCAGCTGCCGCCAGCAGGGGCGTGTTCCCGTTGATGGGGATGGCGTGATAGCTGCCGCTGTCCCAGTACAGGAATACCTGGTTCTCCGCCTTGGCGTGGATCTCGTTGTAGTGCAGTCCTGCCATGGCAAATTCCATGACGGCGCTGTTGATATAGATCGGCAGGTGCAGGCTGTCCTCCAGCGCCTTTTGCAGCGCCGGAAAGACCGGACAGGTCTCCGTGCCTTCCTCCAACCCCATCATTTCATAGGCAGAGGGCATGATGCCCACGCCGATACCCAGAAGATTCTCCCGGGAGAGACAGCTGTTCTGGAGCATTTTTTCCAGGATGTCGTCCAGCAGCGACACCAGCTTTTCCGGTGTCATGTCACCCTCGTGGGCGATCAGCTGTTTATCCAGCGCTGCCGCATTTAAGGTAGTCAGACCGATGGAGACTTCCTTTTCGTCCACGTAGATGCCCACTGCAAATTTATATGTTTCATTGATGTCCAGCAGGATCTTTCGTCTGCCCTTGCGAACCTCGCCGCTGGGGTTCACCGGCTCTTCGCCGACCTCTTCCAGGATGTGCTGGTCGATCATTTCGTTGGTGATGATCGTCACTGCCGCACGGGTGATCCCCAGAATTGCCGAAATGTCCACACGGGAGATGGGACCCTGTTCCCGGACAACCTTCAGGATCTGCATCCGGTTGCGCCGTTTCAGATCCAGTTTACTGATACCGCAGTCATTCATGTTTTTCTTCCTCTTTTTGAAATCAGATTGCTGAGCGTGTTTCGCAGGATTCCCGTTCGGGATGCTGTGCAATCTGCACACGGCTAAATACGAAACGGACGCTTATTTATCTATTTTACCATATGCAAAACCGGTTTGCAAGGTGTCTGCGGATTTTGCTTAAAAATTTACAAAAATGACACGGAACGGAACAGGTTATGCCACAACCGAAAAAAGATAGAAAAATGCGTGAGAAAATTCGGACACCGGCAGCGAATGCAGTTGGAACTGCGGATGTTGATTATGATATATCTGTTGTAAATAAAAATGGAGGATTAATAAAAACTTATAAGGTTAAAGGAAAAG
>ENA-UEPW01000489-UEPW01000489.1-human-gut-metagenome-genome-assembly--contig:-NODE-489-length-28009-cov-306.341114_pt1 | contig 28009 bp, 18 predicted proteins | sample MGYA00242935_ERZ507936 | MGnify/ENA primary metagenome ERZ507936 (study PRJEB26167, sample SAMN06115469) | human gut metagenome | host: Homo sapiens | place: China:Chongqing | collected 2016-06-23... | reverse complement strand
TCTCACCTGAATATAAAATATCAGCATAAATTAAAAATAATGGTCAAAACATTTGGATTTTAACATAGAAAGCAGATCTACACAGATGCTGATTGCGTTATTCTCCCACAGAATTCACAGAACACACAGAACCTTCTTACTAAAAGTATCTGTGTAAATCTGTGAAATCTGCGGGAGTTTTTCTCAGCAGAAGGTTCTGTGTATTCTGTGAAATCTGTGGGAGATTTTCTCAGCTGAAAGTTCTGTGTATTCCGCGAATTCTGTGGGAGATTATTATCAGCAGAAGGTTCTGTGGGTTCCGCAAATTCTGTGGGAGATTTTCTCTGTGGGTGCGTGGGTATGGCAAGGATGCCATACCCTCCTACAATACATCTGTGGGACAGAGGACTCTCTATAAGCCTGACCAGACACTCGAGTTGAACGTTTTCTCGACCTGTGCCTCTACATCATCAGGGAGGTTACAGAAGAAGTCGATGCCGGTGCGCGCCTCAAGCTCCTTAATAGAGATGGCGTGTGAGCCCAACGTCTCGTTCATGCGCCACGCATTTGTCTGTTCGCTCCAGAACGCCATGCCTGCATAACCGAATGAGCTCTTACGCAGGATAGCCATGTAGAAATACTTCGGCACGATGAGCTTGCCCCCGATGCGCGTTATGATGTTCGTCTCGCTGTCGATTGTGCCACCCTTGCAAACAAAGATAGTATCCGTTGCCGATAGCTTGTCAGCCCACTTGCGCAACTGGTTCTCCATACGCACCCACAAGCCATTGTTACCACTGTCGTCGAAACCATTAAACTTATGATACTGCGGTTGCATGTTCGTCATTACGAAAGTCTGTACGTTCATCTCCTTCGATGCAGTGCGGTCGCCACTCGGACAGATGTGGCCACGGTCGTAGCCAGGGAAGCGAGTGTACTCGCCCCAATACTCGTTGCTATTGAGGTTCGTAGTATCGAAGAAGAAGTTCGATTCACGCGAATACTTGCCCGAGTAGCCTTTGTGCATCTGATAGCACGTCCAGCGCTGCGAACGCTTGTCGCAGTCCCACTCCACAGAGAAGTTTACGCCGTCCTTATCGTATGACGTAGAGGTCATGCGATAGACTATAACCTTCTGCTTGCCCGTCTTCTTCAGAGCCGGGAACTCTATGCGTCGAATAGCTTTGTTGTAGCCGTTGGCTGCCGACGGTATGTTGGCGTTCTTGTTCTTCTTGTCTACCTGACCGCTCTGATTGCCATCGCCCTCATCGTCGTCGCCTCCACAAGCGGTGAAGGTGAGCACAGAGAGCAGCATCACAACAACAGTTGCATAGCGCAGCGCGTATTTAAAACATTGTTTCATCCGTTATTTTCCTTTAAAGTCCCTTTTACTCTTTTACTTTTTTACTTTTAAAAAATATGTTTTGTGGGGGCGTGGTATGGGCAAGATGCACATACCTCCTACTTTTTACTCTTTTACTTTTTTACTCTTTTACTCTTAAATAAAAAAGAGAGTATGTTCCATACGTATATGCAACTACGGATGGAACACACTCTCAATATTCTATTTCAAAAATAGAGCGTGTCTATTTGAAGTATATATCTCGTTCTTTTCCTTACTTGCGAACCTTTGCGTAGCGGTTCATGAACTTATCTACGCGACCTGCAGTATCGACAAGCTTGCTCTTACCAGTATAGAACGGGTGAGATGTGCTTGAGATTTCGACTTTTACCACTGGGTAAGTTTCGCCTTCAAACTCTACTGTCTCTGTAGCCTTGCATGTAGACTTTGTAAGGAACATATCGCCGTTGGACATATCCTTGAATACGACGGGGCGATAGTTTTCTGGATGAATTCCCTTCTTCATTTTGTTTAAATTGTTATAGTGTTAAATAAATATTTCGCTTTCAAACGCTTAGCGGATGCAAAGTTACGACTTTTTTACGAGACCGACAAATTTTTGAAAACAAAAATTCCAAGCCACCTCATCGTTTGAAATGGCTTGGAATAGGAATGTATCAGCTAATGATATTTACTTCTTATAAAGGAAAGGCAATATAGCCTTAATCTCTTCGTATGCGCCAAAGCTTGTAAACTCTGTATCGTACTGTATGGTCTTACCCTTTTCGTTGTTCTTGATACTAACAGTCTTATCGCTGTTGACAGTAATAGTCCAAATATGACCACTTGCAGGAAGTTCTGCAGAACGGCTAAAGCTATTATACGCTCCGTTCATAAAGTAGTAACCAGTAGCATCCTGAATAGTGTATCCACCATCAACTTTCTTGATAGTAAAGGCATTAGCGTCAGAAACCTTTACAGTTCCGTTGCTCTCTGTTACGCTTACAGGGTTCTTGAGGTAACCGTAATTGTATGTAGCAGCCAACGGAGAGGCAGCGAGGTAACCTGCATCTGTCTTTGCAACCAATACGTATGTACCATCAGTAATTTGGTTAACAAGCGTGTAAGTAGAGGTGGTTGATGTTTCTGGTTGATCAGGCTCTGTAGAACCACCGTCAACAACTCCACCATCAGCAGTAGTGAGAGAGAAATCGTCAACAAGGAGGTCCTTGCCAGGATTCTTTATAACAGCAATAATAAGAGCTACTGTTGTCTTTTCTGCGAGTGTAAACTCATGGCTGATTGCAGTCCACTCTGTATTTGTCAACTTGTCGTACTTCTTAGCATAGATATAATCGTTGCCTCCGCTAATCTTACCATCAACAACCTTAACATAGCCATAGTCTACAACCGCACCATCAGCAGTAGCAGCCTTTGTATAGAACGACATCTTGTATGTACCTGGCTTCAAAGTGAGTTCCTTGTATGCAAGACGCTGGTTCTTTGCACCACCTGCAACACATACAGAATACTGGCCGCTATGAGCATCTGTGCTCTGTGAAAGTTTGGCATTGCTTGCAGAAGAAGCCGACTTCCAATTGTTAGGAAGGCTATTTGTCCATGCCTCGAAATCGCCATTTGAAACGAGATTTGATCCAGCTGGTGTGTCAGGAGTATCGGGAGTGTCAGGCTTGCCTGGAGTAACCATTGGTGTGCCGTCGCCCTTAATTGTGAAGTTGTCAACTTCCCAACCACCAGAGTTGTTATCTGTACTTGTGTACTTGAAACCAATGTAAACCTTATTGCCACAATATTCTGTAAGGTCGATATCACCAGACTCTACAAATGTCCAGCTTGTACCTGCCGGATAATTTGGAACAACGAGTTGTTTCCAAGTAGCTGCGCTAACATCGCCTGTGTAGTCGGTAGAAGCCCAAACTGTCATCATGTCCTTCATTGTGCTAACATCGCTAAGCTTGTTGATAGCGTGTGAGAACGCAAGAACAGCCTTCTTACTATCAGCGAGGTTAATAGCAGGAGAAACAGCCCAAGACTCTGATGCATGGCTTGCATTGTTTAAGAATGCAGAAGCATTAAGATAGCCATTATTATTGTAAGAAGCCACCTTCCAAACTCTTGTCAAACCGCCTGTGAGGCTTACATCTTTAAATTCAAATGCGGTTGTATTGTTGTCAAATGCCTCTGAATACAATGTCGGAACTTCAGTTGTAGAACCGCCGTTGCCACCGTTACCACCGCCTGGAATTTCATAAGCAGCAGGAACGTCCTCGCAGCTTGTGAATGAGAATGCTGTCATTGTTGCGACGAGCATTGAGAAAAATATCTTTTTCATATTCTTTTGTTTGTTTGCTTGTTATATAATATATAATAATGTAAGATAGCCTTACTTCTCTTCTGCCGGCTGATTCTTCTCTGGCTCGAGCACTTCGATATCGGAGAGTGTGCGCAGCACGAGCTGCACTGTTGTGCCGTAAGACGATGTTGCGCTGGTCTTGTAGACGGTGAGGATACCGGTTACGTTGAGCTTGCCCTTCGGCAGCTTCTCGGCAGCGAACTTAGCGTAGCAGCTTGTACGGATGCCGATCTGTTTCTTCTGACCAGTGTAACCCTTGAAGTAGCGTGTCACGCCGTAGCCTGTAGTGGCACCTTCAGCCTCAGGAGCGAATGTAACGGTGCCGTCGGCTGTGTCGAACTCCACACCCTTCAGTGTCACAATCTGTCCAGAGTACTTATGTGCCACGGTCTCGTTGTTGAGTGTGCTGATTTCAGAAGTCTCGAACACGTGAGGTACCACGAGCGAAGCGTCGGGCTTGCCGAGAATCTTGAAGCGTGTCTGCCATTCTGCACGGCTGATGCGGCTCGGGTAAGTCTGGTTCTTCTTGAAGTCGGTGTACGGGATACCCAGCTGTGGCTGTGTGCGATATACGCCATAGTAGAGTCCGCCGAGGTCGACGAGAATCTCCTGACCGATCTGCATCTGACCGTTGATGCCGCCCTGAGCAACGCTGATGATGATACCACCGGTAGCATCCTCGATCATAACCTGGCTATAGATATTGCCAGAGATGTCGTTGCCTGTGACGCGACCCTTGATCTGCACACCGTCAGCGATGCGCACTGTGTCGTTCACTACATCCTTCAGTTGTGCACCGTACTTTGCCTTAAGATCAGCAATAGAAACGACATTGGTCTCCTGAAGCTGGTTGTTGCCGAACGGTGCTACCTCGCCAGTAGGGTCGGTCCAGTCCTCATCCATACATGATGTAGCAGAAAGACCTATAACAAGCGCGAAGAGCGCGAGTTTCAGATATTTTATACTTTTCATCTTCTTTCTGTGATTTAGAATTTATAAGTAATGTTCAGCATACCGTTTGTACCCAATGCGTAGAACTTGAACGGGTTCTTCTCGAATGAGTAGCCACGTACGTTCAGGCTCTGTGTGTAGCCGCTTCGGCTCTGCTCGTAACCGCCTGTAACGATGTTGCGGTTGTTGAGGATGTTCTGAACCATGAGGTTGATCGAGAGCGATCCGTGCTTGAGGTAGATGCTACGACCGATTGAGCCGTCGAGCATGAAGCCACCGTGACCCTTAGCCTGATCGAGTGCGCCTGAAACGATTTCGCCGGTCACGTCGTTGATAATCGGCTGACCGAGTGCCTTCATCACATCGTTACGGTTCTTCACGTTCTTGTGGAAACGGTAGTTAGGCGAGTACGACAGGTAGATGCGGTCATAGTAGTTGCAGTTGAGGTCGATGAACCAACCCTTCTGATGATAGCTTACGCCGAGACTGAGAGCGGTGAGCGGTGTGCCGCTGTCGCGCATACCCTTGTTGTGGATATAGTCGTAGTTGTCACCTGTCTGGGCGGTGCCGTACAGTGTGGCATCTGTAGACTTCATGTAGCAGAGCTTAGAGTTGTTCGTAATCTTAGCCTCGCTGATTGTACCGATGAGCTTAATGTCGAGGAAGCTTGCGAGCTTGAACTTAGCGCCGAGTTCTGCACCGTAGTACGACTTGTTCATATCGGTCATAGACACATAGATGAACGAGTTGCTATCGTCGTTATAGAAGTTCTGCCAGTCGGATACGTTAGTCATGCGGCTGTAGTAGCCCTTCACATTGAGGTGCAGCCATGAGTTCTCGTACATATAGCCGAGCTCTGTGCTGAAGATGCGCTCGTTCTTGAGTCCCTGAACGAAGTCGTTGTTAATCTCTGGCGACATGAACGCTGCACGTGCTTCTGGTGCGCGGTGCTCATAGCCTACGCCGAGCGAGAGTACGTTGCCACGACCGAGTGTGAGGTTAGAACCGAACTTGAAGCCACCATCAACGAATTCTGCTCGCTTGCTCTTGCCGAACGAGTTGTCGGCAGCCAAACCGTTACGCATCTTGCCGTCGCGCTGGAAAGAGGTGTAGCCGAGCTTAGCAGCTATAGTATAGTTAGCCCAACCGAAGTTCTCTGTGTACGAGCTCCATACCTTGCCCTTGTTGATGAGCAGGTTATAGTCGTAGCAGAAGCGGTCGCCTTCCTTAACGACTGCGTTAGGATGGTTGAGGTCGTACTGTGCTTCGGGCGAAGTAGCTGTGTACTTATCTGATATAAGATATGTATTGATGTTATGGAACTGGGTAGCACCGAGCAAGTCCTCCATTGTCTGGTAGTGCATTGCCTTATTGGTAGCTGCAAGTACGCCTACGTTTACCTTCTTGTCCTTGTCAATCTGATGATTGAATGTAGAGGCAAACGAGAGCATCAGGTTGTCGTTGTGCTTAGCCTGGATGTAGTACATAGCGTCGCCGCCCTGTGCAGCTGCGTTCTTGTTTGAGTAGTAGAGGCGATCCCAGTTAATCTGACGATTAGCCTTTGATGCACGCCAATAGTTGTATGATGTCAACCAATCCTCGTAAGCCTGCTCTGTGCGATATGTAGAGTTTTCGCTGTTCCACACGTCGTAGTAGCTGGACGGCATATTCTTCCAGTAGTTAGGATGCGGATTGTCTGAGTTGTTGTAGTTGAGCTTTGTGCTCTTGTACATAGAGTACTTGCCAAAGAACGATGTAGAGAGCTTCGAGTTCTCATTGAAGTTCCAGTCCCATGTGAGGATTGCACTTGGAGCATAGTCGTTCACCACGCGCGAGTTGCGCTTCTTACCGTTCTGATAGCCCCAATAAGGGTTGTAGTAGCGGTTATTGGCGAGCCAATACATCTCGTCTGTACCTGCGCCCTGTGTAGAACGCTCGGTCGGGTTGCCCCATGTAGAGAGCGAGAGGCTGTGCTTACCCATCACCTTCTGCACGGCGAGGAAGTAAGAGAGCGAGTTGTAGAATGTGCCCTCTACGTAGCCGTTGCGTGCCCAACGATAGCTCACGCCACCTGTGAACGCCCAGCCTTTCTCTGAGAGACCAGTGCTATAGGTGTACATGCCACGCAGAGTGTAGTTGCGGTTAGCACCACTGAGGGTCATACGATGACCTACAGGCATTGCCGACGGACGGAAGTTGTAGTTGTTGGAGCCACCCATGCCCGACATGGTGAAGTTGTTGCCTTCAAACGGAAGGGCGAACTCCTGGTTGCGGGTCATGTTGTTCAGACCGCCTACCTGAGAGTAACGGAACTGTCCGCTCTCCATGTCGTTCAGCTGCAAGCCATTGAGATAAACCTCATTGTACTTCTGATCGAAAGCACGATAGCGGAAACGTGCCGGTGAGAACAGATAGCCCACCTGGCTGGCATAGATGTCGGAGTTGGAGTTGACGATTGTCACATTCTGTGTCATGTCGTCGTCCTCACCGAGCTGTGCCTCAGTGAAAGTGAAGGCAGCCTCGCTTGCAGCTTCGCTATGATAACCGATAGAGTCGGTCTGTGTCTGAGCGAAAGCAGACGGAGCGCAGCACATTGCCAACACTGCTAATTTAAGCTTCTTTTGCATGTAATGTTTATAATTAAGTTTTAAATTTTCGTTTCTAAATCAACTACTACTTTTTTTATTTCATTCAATTAGGGTAGTTTAAGAAATAGATTGCAAAGTAACACATTTTTATTCAATTAATGAAACATTTCCATATTTAATTTTTATTAAGTATATGTTTCAATGCAGAACATGCCAACGTATTGGAAAACAATCGCAATTTCATGCAAAAAAAACACGAAATAGGGCACAATGATAACAAATTACTGTAACTTTGTAGGCGTGTATCACGTACATGCAGTGTGTAACGAATAAAAACAAAAAACAAATAACTCAAATGAAAAAAAATCTCTTTATCCTCGCCTTACTCCTATGCATGACACTGGGAGCATCGGCTCAGAAGAAATTCAATCTCTATGCCGTAGGTTTCTACAACCAGGAAAACCTCTTCGACACTTGCCACGATGAGGGCAAGCGCGACTACGACTTCCTGCCTAACGGCGCATACAAATGGAACGGACTGAAATATAGCCACAAACTACGCAATATGTCGCAGGCATTAGCCGACCTTGGCACGGACAAGCTGCCGGGCATCGGATGCGCCCTCATCGGACTCTCGGAGGTGGAGAACTCGAAGGCACTCGACGACCTCACAGCACAGCCTGCTCTGAAGCAGCGCGGATATAAATATGTACATGTAGAGGGTCCAGACCGCCGCGGCATCGACTGCGCACTGCTCTACAACCCTCGCTTCTTCACCGTGAAGGATGTGCGCCTCGTGCCATACGTTCCCGAGGAGAAGAAGGACTCTAACTACGTGACACGTGGCTACCTCACCGTTAGCGGCACGCTCGCCGGCGAACACGTGGCTGTAATCGTGTGCCACTGGCCGAGCCGTTTCGCCACATCCTACTACCGCGAGGTGGCTGGCAGACAGGTGCGCGTGGTGAAGGACTCGCTGCTGAACGCCGACCCCAACTGCAAGGTGTTCGTGATGGGCGATATGAACGACGACCCTACAAACAAGTCGATGACCGAAGGACTCTCTTGCAAGCCGTCTATCGAGAAGACGGGCAAGGACGACATGTACAACCCGTGGTATAACATTCTCACAAAGCAGGGCAAGGGCACACTGTTCTACAACGGATCGTGGAACCTCTTCGACCAGATCGTAATGACTCCGAACCTGCTCAACCCGAAGGGCGTGAAGGACTTCTCTACTCTGAAGTACTTCCAGCATCAAATCCACATCCGCCCGTACCTCATACAGAGCGAGGGCAAGTACAAGGGCTCGCCGAAGCGTACCACCGCAGGCGGTGTATGGCTCGACGGCTATTCCGACCACTTGCCGGTAGTGGTGTATCTGGTGAAGGAGCAGAAGTAATGAATACCGAACGCCATCCCTTCACCCCGTTTCTCCCCGACGGCTGCCGGCTGCTCATGCTTGGCAGTTTTCCGCCGGGCGAACAGCGCTGGTCGATGCGGTTCTACTACCCCAACTTCACCAACGATATGTGGCGCATCTTCGGGCTATGCTTCTTCAACGACAAGCTGCACTTCGTCGACACCGAAGCAAAGACGTTCCGACTCGACCGCATCATACCGTTCCTCAACGAGCGTCGCATCGGCATGTACGACACAGCGACGGTGGTGCGCCGACTGAAGAACACGGCGTCGGACAAGGACTTAGAGGTGGTGGAGCCTACGGACCTGAAGGCAATGGTGCGCTCCCTCCCCTCGCTCACCGACATCGTGACCACCGGGCAGAAAGCCACCGACGTGCTCTGCGCGTGCTTCGACATAAAGGTGCAGCCGAAGGTTGGCGAGAACGTGCAGTTCGGCTTCGACGACAGAACACTGCGTCTATGGCGTATGCCGAGCAGCTCGCGCGCCTACCCCATGAAACCCGAACGCAAGGCAGAGTTCTACAGCCGCATGTTCAGCACATTATACGACCAAGCTTAAGAATATGACAAACGACAAGATAACAATAATTGGTATTGCCGGTGGCACTGGCTCTGGCAAGACCACTGTAGTGAAGAAGATTGTTGAGGCACTGCCGCCGCACCACGTGGCTGTCGTACCACTCGACTCGTACTATAACGACACGTCGCACATGACCGAAGAGGAGCGCCGGGCTATCAACTTCGACCATCCCGATGCGTTCGACTGGAAGCTACTGATAAAGCAGATTAACGAACTGCGCGAGGGCAAGGCTATCGAACAGCCTACGTACTCGTACCTGAAGTGCAACCGCGAGAAGGAGACAATACACGTGGAGCCGAAGCCGGTGATTATCGTGGAGGGCATTATGACACTGCTCAACAAGCGCCTGCGCGACATGATGGATCTGCGCATCTTCGTCGACTGCGACCCCGACGAGCGACTCATACGCAACATACAACGCGACACTATCGACCGCGGACGCACCGTGTCTATGGTTGTCGACCGCTACCTGAAGGTGCTCAAACCTATGCACGAGCAGTTCATTGAGCCGACAAAGCGCTTCGCACACGTCATCATACCAGAGGGTGGAGACAACCTGAAGGGTATCAACATGGTGTGCAAGTACATCGAAAGCATCGTTGAGAAATAGTCTGCGTCGGTCGGTGCAGATTATCAATATGCATTGCTTGAGAGCTAACACACTTAGTATGCGATTTGAATAGTAACGCTTTTAAATATTTTACCTTTTAAACACTTTTGTGGGCAGCGTGGTATGGGCAAGATGCCCATACCTCCTATCTTTTTTACTTTTTTACTTTTAAACAAGTTCGAGCCCTAACGATTCGACGAACGCTCGCACTTCCTTTTGCTGCATCAGCTCGTCGTACACCTCTTTCTTTGTCTTTCGGCGGCTTATCTCTTCTGCCTCAGCGAGGCGCAGCGATATTGACACATTTCCGTTGTGCAGTGCCTTGGCGAGCGTGACGCGTATGCGACCTTTTATCTCGTTTACCTGGTCGAGCAATATCTGGTTGTCTACCAGCACCTCGATATCTGGGAAGGTGGTGATACGCGGTTGCATGTTCTTCATTCGGGAAGCAAGCCCCACCATCTTCTGAGGCATACGGTTGCACATCGAGAGCCATTGCAGATCAAGGAACTCCTGCGTGAACTGCTCGTTCTCATCCTTGTTTGTCTCTTCCGCCTCTTTCTTTGCCGCAACCGCATCCTTGCGCTGCAAGCTTTGGAAGGTCATGCCGAGCGACGAGAGCTTCAAGCGTGGTACGCCGGCTGGCTGCTTGTCGGAGACGGCTGCCGAACCCGATGCGGCGGTCTGCGAAGGAGAAGCCTCAGCTGAAACATGGCTCACCGAGGCATGGCTTACCGGAGCAGCCACCTGCTGAGCCACTTTCGTCCGGGTGAAATCAAGAAGTTTGAACAGGGTTTTCAGCTGCTTGGGGCTACGCCCCGCACTGTCGGCATCCTCCGGCTGCGTGATCTGTGCCACCTGGATGAGTGTCAGCTCTACGAGCAGACGTTTGTTGCTGCTTTGACGGTAGCTTAGGTCGCACTGGTTCATCAGCTTCAACGCCTTGTAGAGGAACTGCGTGGGACACGCCTTTGCCTGTGCACTGTACTTCTCACGCTGTTTCTCGCTCACCTCTAGGAGCTTCAGCGTCTGCGCATCCTTAGCCATGAGCACGTTGCGCACGTGCGAAGCGAGTCCGTTGATAAGATTACCACCATCGAAGCCTTTCTCTATTATCGAGTTGAGGAGCACCATGCACTCGCTCACCTTGTTCGTCAGCGCATAGTCGACGAACTTGAAGTAGTTGTCGGTGTCGAGCTCGTTTAGGTCCTCAATCACCTTTGCGTATGTGATGTTGCCCTGACAGAAGCTTGCCGTCTGGTCGAAGATAGAAAGGGCATCGCGCATACCGCCGTCAGCTTTCTCGGCGATGAGTGCCAATGCCTCTTCCTCGTAGGTGATGCCTTCCTTCTCTGCCACATACTTCAGGTGGTTGATGGTGTTCTCCACGCTCATGCGCTCGAAGTCGTAAATCTGACAACGCGAGAGGATGGTTGGCAAAATCTTATGCTTCTCGGTTGTGGCAAGAATGAACACCACGTGTGCAGGCGGTTCCTCCAGTGTTTTCAGGAAAGCGTTGAACGCTGCCTGCGAGAGCATGTGCACCTCATCGATGATGAACACCTTGTACTTGCCCACCTGTGGCGGTATGCGTGTCTGCTCCATGAGCGACTTGATGTGCTCCACGGAGTTGTTGCTGGCTGCGTCAAGCTCGAAGATGTTGTACGAGCGTCCTTCAGCAAACGCTTTGCAGCTCTCGCACTCGCCACATGCCTCGCCCTCCGTAGTAGGGTTCATGCAGTTGATTGCCTTCGCGAAGATGCGTGCACACGTCGTCTTGCCTACTCCGCGCGGTCCGCAGAACAGGTAGGCGTGCGCCAATTTGCCACTCTTCACGGCATTCTTCAACGTAGCGGTGAGAGCAGCCTGCCCCACCACCGAGTCGAATGTCATCGGGCGGTACTTACGCGCCGATACTATATATTCTCCCATATCGTGATTTTACTTTATACTTTCTACTTCTTCTACAGTCAGACCACTATATTTTGCAGCCTGCTCTACCGACAGACCATTGCTCAACATAGATTTAACAATATCCTTCTTTGCTTCTGCACGACCCTCAGCACGACCCTCGGCAAGTCCTTCTTCGCGTGCATTGCCAAGCACATCATTCTGTATCATCACAGCGTTGATGTGCTCATCATAAGCATAGCGCTCGGCATCGGTCATCGAGTAATACTGCAGTTTTTTGCGTGCCTCCTGCAATCCAGGAGCAGTGGTATTTTCCTTTATAACTCCACTCTTCAAGTAAGCAACCCACTCCTCCAACGGAGTCACTGCCACCTTGTCGAACTCGTTGACACGCACAAGAATGTACTCGGGGAATATCTCTGCCGGACTCTTCTGCACTAAAGCGCCTTTTTCCTTAGCCGTTATAACGAGTTGGTCGTTTGTATGCACACCGATGAACTTGTTCTGTCCTACATACAGGTAGTCGGCACCCTTACCTATATCGAAATAGAGGATGCTTATAGAATACACCTTCTTCACCTCCTTGTATGTATCACCGAGATGAATGTGCTCGGTGATGGCTTTCGCTACGCCATACAGGATGCGCTCCAGATAATAAAGCTCGCTTGTGTTCTGCACCTCTACAAGTATTATCTCACCCTTCGAGTTGCGTGCTTTGATGTCCACACGGTTGAACTTATCATCTGGTGTCTGCTGATTGCCCTCACTCTCGAGTATCTCCACAATCTTCACCTCCTCACCGATAAACACGGTAAGGAAACCTTCCAACACGTCGAAGTTGGCTTTCTGACGGAGCAAGCGCTTGATAGCCCAGTCAAAACGTATGTATCTATCTTTCAGTCCTCCCATAATACAATAGGTTTAATGCTACTTTACAAAGTTACAATTATTATTCTGAAAACACGGCATGAAGCAATTAATTTTTATTGTTGTCCTGTAAATAACACATCTCCCTTATATTGCTTCATGCCTTTCTCATATTGCCGCAGCAGAACAACAATATTGCCGCAGCAGGACAACAATGTTGCCGCAGAAGAACAACAATGTTGCCGCAGCAGGACAACAATGTTGCCGCAGAAGACTAATGAGAACGACGTAGCAGATTAGACAACGGATAGAATGATAGATGAATGGTAGATGTCTGGTAGATAGGCTGGCAGATATAGCTCTCGGAAGCATATCTGCCAGCCTTTAACATGCTCGTAATCTGTAAGTTGCAGCGACACTGGGAGATATGGTAGATTTTTTCGCGTACTGATACTTTACTATGATATATTGCTTCTATATAAAAAAGGGTTTTCCGAATGAACAAAAAAGGCTATGACATTGCTGCCATAGCCTTGTATCTGATGTGAAGTTATATCTTCATCTTATAGTTTAACCTTATACAAGATTGCGATGTTTCGCTTGACGGTCTCGTTGTCTGGGTCGAGCTCGTGCCAACGCATAAAGTATTTACGAGCCAACTCCTTGCTCTTCTTCACATTGAAGTAGTAGCCTACCAAATAACGAGTTGCCATCAACTGCCAAGAAGCATTTGCAGAAACGCTATTATACAGATGCAAAGCAGGTTGCAATCCAACGCCTGCCTCTTGGTCAGGGTCGATTAACGGACTCAACTGAAGCTGATTGATATAGCCATAGTCTGCATAATCAGGGAATCGTTCTGCAGCCTGTCCATATATATCAAAGGCTTTCTTATAAGCTGCCACCTGCTCCATTCCGACACACTCTTCCGCCTTATCCTTATACATCGCAGCATAGTTCTGCAGATGGAAATAGTTCAGCTTACCATTGCTCTCAACAGTATTGATATACTCTTGATAAGCCGTTTCTGCCTTATCGTATTCGCCCATATCCTTATAGGTGTTACTGATAACACCCATTGCAGAAGCTACCTGATCATCTTTGATTGTCGGGCTCTTTAGCAATTCCTTCAACACATCTATTCCCTGATTTAACTTATTGTTATTAATAAGTGCCTTACCATAATTCAAGTAATTCAAATCGGTAATAGCAGTGTCTTTGCTTGCGATCAAAGTTTCACTATACTCCAATGCTCTTGAAGCGAACAACTTCTTATACTCATAAAGAGCATCACCTTGCTGCTTCTTTACAAGATCATACGCTCTGTTCGCCCAATCCGCACCAGTGGAGAGAATATAATAGTATGCAGGATATCTTACCAAACCACTATCGCAAATATTCATAATGCGCGTATAGAGTTGCAACTTTGTGTTACCATCGGCATTGTCCACAAAGGTATATACCATTCGAGCTTGCGCCGTATAGTCGTCAGCCTCCAAAGAATCCTTCTGTGCTTCGTCATATAACTGTACGCCCTTTTGAATCTCATTTGTAGTAAGACCGTATGCAGCATACAAACGTGCACAATCACGATTATATGGGAATGTAGGATTGGCTTCCTTAGCCATTGCGTATATATTTTCCAGCTTTGCTCTACGTTTACGTACTTCTTCTTGAGCCTCTGTATCGCCCGCAAACGCACGCTCTGTCACCTTGTCCAAACCTGCCTCTACAAATGATGCATACTTACGATACGTTCTGAAGTCATTGGGAGCCATCTCTATCGCCTTCTTATAGTAGTTTACAGCTACTGTAGTATCGTCAGCCCACTTGTAGATGTCGCCCTTGAGCATATAGGCTGGACTATAATGAGGGTCGAGTTCTATTGCTTTGTCGATGTATTTCAAAGCGTATGTGGTATCGCTGACACCCGATTTGAGCCAAAAGGCATTGGCTGCGCCTACGTAGATACGTGGGCACACGCTTTTCTTGGTCTGTTGCGACTCGCAAATCTGCTGCACAATAGGTTCCACCTCAACGAGTGTGTGCGACACAATCTTCTCTATACCCAAAATTGCGGCTTCTACATCGTTGATGGTCTGCACCTTGCGTGGCGAATTAGAACTTGACGCTTTGCCGGTCTTTGTCTTATTACCAACCTTTGCCTTCTTTTCGGTCTTCGGGTTCTTCTCCTTCTTGTCTTTCAGCGAGACAGAAGCAATCGAAGGCGCAACAAGTGCGAAAGCGAGCAAGCCTATAGCGATTTTTCTCATGTTCATATCTTGTATAGCTTTAAGAGTGGCAGAGGTGTTGATACCTCCGCCCTATTATTTACTTATAATACGTACTGCACACCGATTACAGTGTGTACTGCACACCGAGGTTGAGCGTCTGGAACGTGCGCAGCTTCATCATATTAACGCCAAGCAGATTCGGGTCATAACGCACTACGTAGAGCTGCGGTGTGAGCGTCACAGCGATGTGCTTAGCCACGTTCATCTTTATCTTGATACCTCCATTGGCACCCATAAGCGGGCTGGTGTTGTACTTTCTTTGTGAGTACGACATGGTGTGCGAACTATTCACCTTTATCGAACCATCAGGTTCTGTGCTATTGCCTAACGACAGCAGCAACGCAGGACCAGCGAACAACTCCGCCTCAAACATACGATTGCTCTGGTAGCCAGAGCAGAGGTTGGTGACATTCAGCAAATAGTTGAGTGCCACGAAGCCTCGCTTGTAGTTGTTCTTGAAGAGTCCGGTAGTGGTGTATTCTGTACCATACTCGGTTGTGCCAGTATAGCTGTCCGGCGCAACGCTATTGATAGACAAGTATTCGAACGAAGCACGTACGCCATGCACCTTACCGAAATGTCCTTCAACGAAGGCCTGTGCATTATAGTTGAACGCTGCGCCCTCGTATGTCTTCTTGGTGTTGAACAGCATCGTACCTGCGCCCAAACCGAAGCTAAGCGGAATGCGTGGTGCCTCATAGTCATCTTGCTTCCTCATACGATAGTTTGTAGCACGTGTATAGGCTGTGAAACCAAGACGAACCACTACTCTTTGGGCGTTGAAACGCTTCACTGCGTCTATGTTGCGATACGGTATTCGGTAGTTATAGTTGGTGAAGCTCGGTTCGAGGAACACCTGCAAGTCGTTGCTGAGGTTATACGAGAGGTGTAAGCCTGCCGTGTAGAACGTACTGATGGTGCGCAGATGGGTCTTCTGCTCTCGCATAATCCAACTAAGACCGCCACCGAATGCTAACGCCACGTTGAATGGTTGATCGAAAGAGTAGTTCTTCATAAATCCTAACGGATTGATGAGAGCCTCTGCGGTTGCATCAGCGGTCATATCATGCAGGTCGACAACAGCATCGTCTTGCACTGGTATGCTTAGCATAGCGCGTCTATCCTCGTCCTGTTCGCCCATTGCCTCATGGGTTTTGTCCCATGTGGCGGAGGTGAGTCCTAAGCTAAGGCGCACACCTACCGACGGCGAGAACCATCTACCTACAGACATCTTCGTAGAGTGTCCCATCTTTGGGCTCACACCTTTACCTCCCACGCACCATGCCATACCTCCTGAGAGCTCGGCAAACCATGGTGTACGCCATTTCTGCGGATGCCACTGCATTGTGCTGTCCACATATTCAGGGCGGTTCTTCATGTAGCGCATACGATCCTCGATAGAGAGGTTGTTGTGCAGATAGTACACCATACCGATGTTTACGCCATAGAAACCTCCGAACTTATTGTACAGGTGTCTTGACTTGACACCTACATACGGCTCTATTGTGAGGTATCCTTGCGGACCGGTGAATATCTTTCCCTGCACACCTCCACGTATTTCGTATCGTGTGCGATGGTTGTCAACTATGTTTGTTGTGTTGTGACGCACGCCAAAGCCAAACACTGTTGACACATCGAGCAGTCGAGACGGACGATAGCCGTCCATCAACGTCGACAGACTATATATCCAGTCGACAGAACCTTGCCACTGTTTATAGTTCTTCTTGTTACCCTCATAGTAGCCAAATCCCAATCCGGCTGTAAGGCGCACTGTATGGTAAGGGTTGAACTGCTTACCCACACTCACGTGCGCCATCGTGATTGGCGAGAGGTTATATCCTGCATATTCCAAGTCTTTATGCAATCCTCCGCCGAAGCCTAAGAAGAGGTGGTCGTACCACTTCTTTCTGAAGGTGTCGTCATAGCCACGATAGCGGTCCTCAAGCACGTACTTGAGGGCATTGAACTCCGTAGCGTAGTTGTGGCGAGTTTTGCCGATGGTGTCTTCCTCGCCCGACTCGTCCCATAGTGAGTCGGGCACCTGTGTGATAGCACGTGGAGCGACACTGAACGTTGTCGTTCTTGCTACACTACAGCTCAAGCCACCTATCAAACAAATCGCTGTTGCGTAAAGGCGTATGATGTTAATGCTCATTGTTCTTGGTCTTATTTGTTATCGTCAGCGGTGTTATCCTTGTTATCTGCCGACTGCACTTCTTCCTTTGTCTCACTTACAGCTCCGCTTTCCTCAGCCTTCTTACGGTCGGTGTAGGCTTTGAGTATCTCGAACTTCTTTCGATAAGCCGGAATATCTTTTCGCATATACTTCGACTTCTTACGGATGTCGTCGTTCACGTTGCCCTCGTTGCGATACAGGCGTATGAACTTAGGCTCCAGATCGAAGCTATGCTGGAAGTAGGCGAGGTAGAACGGCACTTTGCTTACGTCAAGCTGCGGTCCGGTGTTCTTCTTTTTATACTCGTCAAGCTGCTTGTAGTACTCTTCTGCCTTCTCGGGGTCGGTGCGTAGCAGTTCGTTCTCCTCTTCTTCCGTGAGTTCTTTGAAACCACTGTTCGCTGCCGAATAGTCGTCTATCTGCGGTTCACGTCCCCACTCGTCAGCCCATATAATGCCTTTCAGATACCACTTCTTTGGGTTATCGTCGGGCATACGGTCGATAAGAGCCTCACATTCTTTGCGCGATTTGTTAAGGTATCCGTGCAGCTCGGTGTAGATGATAGCACGGTTGTCATCGCCCGTACTGAACACGTAGCGTTCTGCTTCCTTTATCTTTGCCACCTGCTCTGGGTCGGTTATCAAGCCCTGTATATAGAACGGGTAGCCTTGCTGGAATGTGATGAGCATACGTAGGCGCTTTGTAGCCTGCAGCTGCACATTCTTTTTCTCCAACATCTCAATGAAGAACATCGCGGTGTCGAGCTTTGCCTCCTGGAAGTACATCACGGCTTGGTTGAGCACCAGCTGCTCGCGGTTTATCTTCACGGGGTTATAGCGGTCGCTCATATCCATTTGGTTCACACCCTTACGGAAGTCGATGAACGGCTTCAGGATGTTCACATCGGGCATACCTCTGCGACTTGCCATCAGTGCCATTTGGTTAGCCACGTATGGGGCAAGCTTCAGACGTGTATAGTCCGACTGCGCAATGATGTGTTTGTAAGCAAGTGTTGTGATGGTGTCGAGCTCTAAGCTATCAGTGACTGTAGCCAAGAGGTTGAAGTAGTCACCGTTCGACATCTTCTTCTCGCCCGAGATGTATTCGCGCTTGTGTGCGAAGTAGTTCTCCACTGCCTCTTCTGCGTTCATAATATGCTTTATCTCGTAACGATACTTCACAACCATGATACGCAGGTTCTCAAGAATAGGTGCGATGTCGCTCTCGAAGAACGGCTGTAGCTTCAACATGCCGAACACTTCGTTCGGTTTGTATGTCTCGATAGTGTTCTTCACTGCGTCGTACACCTCCTGATTGCCATTCTTGCCAACTTGCTCAAGCACGTCTTCCCAGGTGAACACTCGCGGTTCGAGTGTCGACACACGGATGTCCGAGCTCAAGTGGCGCTTTAGGATGTTGCGAGCTACAGCCGCACGCTGTGTAGCGAGTCTGGTGTTGAGTTCCACACTACCCTCTGGCGAAGCACCACCCTGTACCTGTACGTCCCAAAGCAAATCACCGTACGACTTTAGCTCCTTCACAATGGCTTGTTGCTCTACTATGTTCATCGAGTCGTTGAGCAACACGTCCTTACCAACGGCGAACTTCAGTCGCAAGTCGCGGGTCACGTTAGCCATATTCTCCTCCGCTGCCTCCTGAAACTCGCTTGTGAGTGGCATTTCGGCAGCCGTCACTGAGAAGTCGAGGAACTTCAATGGCTTGAACGCAAGGCACGAGCCAGTTGTCATCTCTCCGCTATCCCATGTGCGATGATGATAATCCTCGAGCACAACGCGATAGCTTCCTCGGTAGGTCTTCTCCTTATCTGGCTTCTTAAAGGTGACATTGGTACTGTAAGCCACCTCCTTATCGCGCTCCAAAACGTACGATGGGTCATAGCCACGAGCCACCGAATCGTTCTTCATATAGTTGAAGCCCATACGCTTATCCTGCTTCTTATGATATTCTGCGCCCTCAAGTATTATGGGCTGCAGATAGGCTATAGTGTCTTCTGTCTGACAGTCGACAGCCATCGGCTGGCAGATGATGCGCGACTTCTCTGTGGTGTAACCCTCTGGGATGGTGAAGTTGACATTGAACGTCACTCTATCGCCGGTGTCCATACCTGGCACGGGCTTCATCGTAGGGTTGGTGTTGCGATACTTACCATCGACAACGGTCTCATCAAGAATTTGGTCGCTACTCTCAAGCGTCACCGTGAACTTGTCTTGTCCCGACTTTATCTCTACAGCCTTTGCACCGTACTCCTCGTCGAAGACTACAACGCCCTGACCGCTCATGAGGAACTCCTCAATCTCACCATTCGACTTAGAGAGCTTGAATGCTATTCCGAGCGAACGCAGCTCTTTCTCCAATGCTTTCGGATCGCCACTGAACACCTTCGTGTTAGCCACGTTGATACGATTGGCTGCATCAAGAGCCTTGTTGATAGAGCGGAATGATGTACAATACTGCACTGTCTTTGCAGGCTTTGGCTCGCCCTTCTTACCCATCTTCAAGTACACCTTGATCTTCACCTTACGCGAACCTCCGTCGTCTTGCTGCAGAACGGCAGCCGTAGCGGTGAAGGTGACAAGCAGTATAGCTATCAGCGCGAAGCATATATGTCGTAAAAAGTTTCGTTTCATTGTTATTGTGTGTTATTATATTATTTGAGGATGTAAGCCACTGAGATGCCTATGCGTTGTGGCATGAGGTAATATCCTGATGCGTTCGGTTTGTTGAGTCCGCCTACCACATAGTCGCCGTAGTTATCTCCTGCGAAGTATTCCTTACGATTGTAGCCTACAGCAGCCACTCCGGCGTGGAAGTCGATAAAGAGTCGCTTCGTGACATTCATTACGTAACCAAAGGTGATGCCACCACCGTAAGCTATTCCTTTATACACTTTTCCTTTTATAGAAGCATCGTAAATTGCGCCTACGCCTCCGACGCCAACGAATAAGCTGTGCATCGGACGTCCTGAGAAGTAGTATCTGTATTCGGGCTGTGCTGCCAACAACTTTATGTTCTTGCCATACGGCTTATTACATCCGAGCACATTAAGTCCGAGGGTCGACCAGTTGCCGACCGTCATCTCCAAACCGACGCTTGGTATCATGCACGCATCCATAAGCACATCGGTGTTGACGGCGAGCTTCTGCGCCCGAGCGGAGAACACTGCCGAGAGCATCAAGAATGTCAAGAGTAATTTCTTCATTTTTACTATGTTATGTTTAAAGGTGCGGCATCGCGCTGCACCAGCGTGTTGCTTTATATATTGTGGGGCTTTGATATTTCTACTTTAGTGGGTGCTGCCCTGCCGTGGGCTACACCGGTTGTATGTTTTAGGGTGTTTGTTGGGTGTTTGGAGTGTTTTTGTCTGAGAAATCATTAAGAGTGGGTATGGCTTAACGCCACACCCGCTCTATAATTATAATGCTTATTCGAGTTCGATTACGCGCTTCTCCCACGGAGTGAGCTCGCCATATGTCTGAATCTGCTCTGGGTCAGAAACTGAGATTACGATGTCATACTCGTAACCAGCTTGCCAAGGCTCACCATCGACCGCAGTACCAGCAGTAGTCTTGAATACTGGCTTAACCTCGTACTGTGCTGCCTTATACACCTTGTCGGGTGCGTCGGAGAGGTAGTACTCTACACGCAAGCGGAAGATACCCTTGTTGGCTAATTCTGCAGCGTCTGTACCAAGGTAGCCATTGTCTTCATACTTGTAAGAGCCGTCATCGTTAGTACCAGTCTTCTTTGGCACTGGGATGAGGAAGCCGTCACCAACAGTAACCTTTGTGTTATCGCCGAGGTACGGACCATTAGCTGGCTTGCCGATAGTATTGCCGTCCTTATCCTTCAAATAGAAGGCAGTAGCCTCAGTGTTATGGTTCTTGGCAGTAGTCCAATCGACAACAAACTCGCCTTCCTTACCCTTAACATCGTCAGTCAAAGCATCGAGACGATTGTCGAGGTCAGCAATAGTAAGTGTACCTGCGTCAGCCACATTGAGGAGCTTAGCCGACTTGATACCCAGCTTTGCAACACGAGTATTTTCGCCGCTACCCTTTTGGAGGATGATGTTGAACTTCATGAGCTTGTGCACAAAGGTGAGCTGCGGACGGTTCTCCTTGTGTGCCTTATCATCCCATGTTCCACCGCCTTCCACTACGCGCTTCTTCTTGTCGCGCAGATACTTTGCGCTGTAAGCGTCCGCCTTGTCAGGATCATCTGGTTTTACGAACGACTTACCCCAGATAAGATCGGTTGTGCCGTCCAGATCTGTTATCTTCACGCTGTACTTATTGCCGTTGTGCTCCACATTCGCTGAGTAAGGATAATAGCCATAGAATGTATAGCTATACTGGCTACCCATCGGGTAATAGTGATTAGCTGGTGTTGTGCCACCATTCTCGTCGAAGAGCTGAAGGTTTGTAACACGCCTACCTAAGTCGCCATCGTCAGTAGTCACAGCCTTAGCCTGAATATTCTTCAACCAAAGGAAGTTAGGGTTGTCAATGCCTTCCTGCCAAGTAATTTCCTGCTTAGCTGCAATCTTGCCAGTAGCAAGACAGAAGAAGCCGAGGTTCTTGTCGGCAGGTGTATCGAATGTGCCGTCATATCTGCCATCAGCACCAACATTGCCGAGCGATGCGCGGGTCTTGTTTGCCTGCTGACCAGCAGAAAGCACGATAGGCACATCAGAGTTCAGTCGCTGATTGTTGCTACCGCCAGCGAGGTCGTCCTCGTTTGTGCAGCTGGTCATAAACATGGCAGCAGCCATTCCCATTAAGAATATATGCTTATTCATTTGTTTGTTGAATTTATTGTTTTTCTAAAAAAACGTTTATTCACTGGGACTGTTGAAACACTAGTCTCTTCCTCGCCTTTTGCAGCGAGGAAGAGAGTTTATATATCTCCAATCCCTTTCTGCAGGGGCAAGCCCCTACGCTTTATATATGCCCCCTTATGCGGTTGCATACTCAAATAGAGATTCTTATCAGATGCTCTGATTAAGGAGCTGGAGTATATGTGCCTTCGTTCGGATTGCGGTCGTCGTCGATATCGATTGAACCACCATCAGCCCAAGGTACGAGAGTAGCTGTAACTCTGATGTCCTCAAGACCGTAAACAGTGATAGTAACCTTGTAAGACTTACCCGGCTCAAATGTCTTTGTACCGTCCATCTTGATAGTAGCCTTCTGCTCAAGAGGCATAGTCACCTTAGTCTCACCAACCTTCTGAAGAACATCCTGAGAAAGAGCGATTGTAAGAGGATACTCTGTCTCACCAGGAGCAACGAGGAGGGCCTCGCCTACCTTAAGAACATCACCTATTGTTGCAGCATCATCTGTCCATGTCAAAGAAACAGGCTCAAGAGCAACGAGTGCTTCGTTGTTGTCTGCTGCTGTAGTAGAACGTTGCTTCAAAGTGAGAGGAGAAGCAGCACCAGTGAAAGTAAGGAGGTCTGCAGCTTCCTTAGTCGCGCCTGTGTAAGCTACAGTAAGAGTACCAGTTGTCTTTGAGTCTACAGAAACACCAGTTACCTTAACAGCGTCTGTATTGCCACCTGCTGGGAGACCCGCTGTTGCCTTAGATCCTGCACGTACCTCGAATGTGAAACGTGTGAGGAGGTGGTTGAATGTGATGTTCGGCTGAACGCCCTTACGTGCTGCATAAGCAGAGTAGAAGTTGTCAGCATAGCCGCCAAGAGCAGTAACCTCATCGTTAGAAGGAGCAGCCTTGCCTGCCATGATGTCCTGCGAACCATCAATCTCAATCTCAACAACACGCTTTGTAGCCTGATCCGCAGCAACCTCATCACCATTGTCGTTTACAGTCTTTACAGTAGGTGTACCACCTGCCACAGCATCGTCAACGCGATAACCCCAGAAGTCGTAGTTGCCGCTAACTGGGTAGTAAGCGATAGTGCCGTCAGCTGTAGTAGCCAAACCAGATGTAACTGTAGTAGGAGCCGTAAACTTCTTGTTGTTGAACACCTCTGTTTCAGCAGCTGCTGTAGCGCCAACAGCCGGAGACTTGTACAAAGCAAGCTCCATGCTACCCTTCTGGAGCATGTACACCCAGAGAGTCTGGCCTGCCCATACGTTCTCAGTGTCAGTCATGCCACCTACGGTACCTGTACCACGGGTCTGAACCTTAGACGAAGCAACACCGAGACGGATCTGCTGTTCAGATACGTTCTGCTCGCCATTTCCACCGAGAGTGTCCTCATTTGAACATGCTGTCAGCATACCAGCTGCAGCCAATGCAAAGAAAAACATTTTCTTCATAGTCGTGAAAAATTTAAATTAATAAAAAAGTTATTTATAAAAGATTGTATTATTCCTATTTTAATATCCATTGATGTCAGGGTCGTTAGGGTTTTTGTCCTGGTCGATATCAATATCTTCACCCTTGCCCCATCCGTCAACGCTTCCGCTGATCTGGATCTTCTCTAAGCCGTAGACACCAATCTTCACATTATACAATAGACCTTTCTCGAAGCTTGCTTGCTCGCCCTCTTTCTTAGCTGGCGTGATTTTGTATTCGGTCTTGTGCTCCTTCATCTGACCACGAGGTCCGTCGGGGAATTCGTATGTGAGCGTCACTACGTATGACTCCTGCGGAGCTACGAGCAAGCCAGCACCGAGCTCAACGGATGCCTCGTCCATCTTCTCCTTTGTAGTAGGCACGTGTGTAACACCTGGCACCACTTGGCTCTCGTTGTCCGCCCACTCGTCCTTCCACTTTACCTGATAGCCTTCATCTCTCAGCCCAGGTTTAATCTTTCCATAGACATTGTGCGTCTCTCCAGATTCATCGGTTTCCTTTTGGAACTCGCCAAGTTTCACCGCCTTTTGCAGCACATCAACCGCATTCTCTGGTTTGAACACGAGCTTACAGTCGTCAATGTTACGGCTTGCTACGGTGAGTGTGCCCTTTGTCAGCGTCATCACCGAAATATCCTTTATCACTACGTCCTTAGCCGACGAAGCGCCTGGGTAAGCAAAGAACTTCAGCATCGTGAGCTGATGCTTCATGTTTACGACTGGGTGCACGTTTCGGTGTGCCGCAAATGTACTATAGTTACCAGGTGTGTTTAGTATCTTTTGCTTCTCTTCTTCGGTCAGTCTGGCAGCCTTTTCGTAGATACCACCTTCGGCGAAGTCGGCTTCCGTAAGCGGAGTCTTGGCTGCGCCCACGAGCACATCCTGATAGCCGTCGATTTCTATGTCGTAAGTTATCTTATCCTTTTCGCGCGTATAGTTACTCAAATCAAGATCGTCTACGAAATAACCGAAGAAGTTGTAGCCCACATCCTGATAACGAGAGCTGTAATAGATGTCTTCAGGATAGTCTTTGGTGAGCACATTCATTGTGCCGATAAACTGGTCGGGCTCGAACTTGAACGGCATACCCAATTTGTACTCTGGTCCGTCGAGCAGACACGATGTGTTGTACTCGTCCATGTTGCCCTCGCTCGCATCTTGAGCATAGCGGTATCTCGACATAGAGGGTTCCTCGGTGAGCACTCCCTGTCCGCCGTTTGGATCGGCATCGTTGTAAGCACGGAATGCGAAGATGTGGAATTTAGCATTCAAGTACTTGTCGCGGTTGTATGCCACGGTCTCCATTGGCTCGAACGCACCCGTACCACGTGTGCCCACAGAGCCACGTGTGTCGGACACTACCGAGAAGTATGCCGGATTACTGGTATATAGCAAAATCGATGTCTTGTCGATGTTGACATCCTCATCGTTTGTTGGCGGTTCTCCCTGCGGTAGGTCCAAGTCTGGATAAGAGACATTGCACGACGCCGTGAGCAGCAGTGTTACTGCAGCTGTCAAGATGTTAACAATATGTTTCGTTCGTTTCATCTTATAGGTTATTTTTTAAATGTCGATATTTATATCGGAATCCGTTTGTATCCAACGATCGAGAGCGTCGCCACCCTTGTCTATGTTACCGACCGTTTTTCCATCAAGAAGTATTTCGGCACTGATGTTTATTGTTCCGTGTTCGCCATTGCGGTACACGTACTTGTTATCAGATGTCGTAGTCATCAGTTTTGCCTTGTTCAGAGTGTTGTAGAGGTTTATGATGCCTTGCCACTTCTGAGGGAAGGTCTGTCCTGTTTTCGGGTTGTACACTTCTGTGTATATAACCACCTGCATAATACCAGGACCGTATATCTTCTTGCGCACATCCTCTAAAGTCTCTCCGTAAGCGCGCTGCACATTCACCACGCCCGTCACATTGATATTGCCGTGGCAAGCTATGCGCTTGTTCTCGTTGGTGTCGTTGCCGTTGTCATCCGGGTTGTTCGGCTTGATGTCGGTCTTAAACAACATCTTGCTTGTCTTCTTTATGTCGAGATAGCCTGTGTTCATCTTTATATAAGTAGGCACGCCGCTTATCTCTGCCCATACCTCCGTCACCTTAAACTCCACCTCATCCGTGTTCTTTACGATGTTGAAGTTGATGTCTATATTCTGCGAGAGTATCTTCGGTTTGAACTCGAAGGTTGTCTGACGGTCGGCGCGTACTCGTTGCACTACTGTTGAGTCGTAATATAGTGGCTCCACATCGGGCTGTATGTACTTCGCGTACGGGTTGAAGTCTTGCCAAGCTAATGGTTTGTTGAGCTTTGGGTCTTTTATGTCATACACCTTATAGCTCAAGCCTACGTTCTGCAACGGGTAGTCTTTAGCATCATTTTTCATGAACTGCTCAAGCTCCGAGTAGTCGATGGATGGGTTGTCGAGCGGGAATGTCGCAAACTTATAATAACCGCGCGGAATCTTTACAGTCGGTGTAAACGGAGGGGGAGTCGTTCCAGTACCAGGTTCGGTTGGCTCAGTCGGCTCGGTTGGCTCAGTCGGCTCGGTCGGCTCGGTCGGCTCGGTTGGCTCAGTCGGTTCGCTTGGCTCGCTTGGCTCGGCAACACCTGTGTTGTCACCGCCCGTATTGTCACCGCCCGTATTGTCACCCTCGTCCGGGTTTTCGTTTGGACGGTTTTCGGGTGTGATGGTCGTCTCACCAATGAGGCGCAGTGTGAGGTCGTCGGTGTTCACCTCTGCCACCTGCTTCCACTGTCCCACGACACGATAGCAGAGCACACCCATTCGATTCGGCTTGTCCTCTGGCTTATTCCATGTATATGTGAAGTTGACATCGCCCTGATGTGGGTGAACTCTTTCACAAATCTCTACCTCAGCACATGAGGTGAGCGTTGCTCCAAGCAGGAGTGTGTATAATAGTTTCTTATTATTCATTGCTTGCCTCCTTTCCTGGTTCAGCAGAAGGCTGATTCGTTTCCTGTTGAGATATTGTGGGTTGAGATGTTGTGGGTTGAGATGTTGAGATTTCCTCTGCAGGAGTCTGCTCTTCTGCAGGAGTCTGCTCTTCTGCAGGAGTCTGCTCTTCCGCAGGAGCTTCACTTTCCGCAGGAGTTTCACTTTCTGCAGGAGTCTGCTGCTCCTCCGTAGGAGTTCCTCCCTCTGCAGGAGCCTCGCCCTCTACTGGGGTCTGTTCCCCAGTAGGCTCTGTGGTTGCATTCGGCTCGGTAGCCTCGGCACCATCGGTTGGCTCTGGTTTCTCTTCCGCCTTTTTGCCTTTATTTTTCTTTTCGGCTTTCAGACGTTCTTTCTCCTTTTTCTCATCGATAGCCTTTTGGCGATCAATCTCTGCCTGCTTGCGGTCAGCCTCTGCTTTCAGCTTAGCGTTCACTATGCGCATCGAGTCAGCCTTAGCACTGTTGACAACAGCCGCAGAGTCGTAAACCTGCCAGAACTCCTTATAGATGACAGACTCAACAGAGTCTCTGTTATGCTGATTGATAGCATCAACAACGCGCTGGTTAGCGATACTGTCAATTCTGTACTGATATTGTGCATCGGCATCGTAACGCCAACGATATTTCTTCGTGATTGGATAGCTGCCAAATCGATATACGAATCCTACACGTGCCGCAGTGGGCATCGGGAACGGAACAACCTTCCACGAACCTTGCTTGGTGCGTGTGTAGCAGTTGTCGGCACGATTGTATATGAACTTCTCCGAGTTGACTGCTACGAAGCCTGCATCGAAGCCGAGGTCGAGGTCGAGAGTGTTACCTGTGCGGAAAGCGTAGAGAGGTTTTATTATACCGTACGTAATACCAGCCGACAATGCTTTGCCTTGATGTCCTTCTCTGCCAAACTTTATCGAGAAATCGCTGAACGACATGTACGCACCTCTATAATATGTAGTCTTCGGATGCTTCACCACACGGCGACGGCATGAGAAGAGACGGTCGATGAAGCCGGTATGCGTGGGTACCTTATTATTTATCTGACGGGTACGCCAATAGTTGCGGAAGTCGGCACGCACCTCCGTGATGTTATAGAAAACTCGGTTTTTGAATGTTGCTGGTGTATTCCACTTTGTCTTTAACGTAAGTCCAACAGCCCAGCGGTTCCAGTTGGTCGATTTCACATCGAATTCTACACCCAGATTAGGAGTCAGCAAAGTCCAATCGACAGCATTGGTGCGCAGTGAGATACGCTCAGCAAATGTAAGCGTGTCCACACCAGTCTTGCTCTCGAATATCTGAGCCCTGCTGATTTGCGGGAAAAGCACCGCAATTAGCAAAAATATAGCGTAAAGCCAGTTTTTTGTTGTCTTAGTCACGTTGTTTTTATTGATGGTTTTAAAAATTGCCGTCTCGACAAGTTTTTAGCACGTCGAAAACCGCATTGATTTTCATTATAACAACTCTATTTCATCAATTATAACTAAAAAATAGTTATGTCACGGCTGCAAAGTTAAGCTATTTTTTCAATTACCTTAATTCCGCAACACTATAATTTAACTTTATTTATAAGTTCCTGAGCAACAAAAAGTTGCCCAGGATTTTGCCA
>ENA-UEPW01000477-UEPW01000477.1-human-gut-metagenome-genome-assembly--contig:-NODE-477-length-28947-cov-18.041081_pt1 | contig 28947 bp, 27 predicted proteins | sample MGYA00242935_ERZ507936 | MGnify/ENA primary metagenome ERZ507936 (study PRJEB26167, sample SAMN06115469) | human gut metagenome | host: Homo sapiens | place: China:Chongqing | collected 2016-06-23... | reverse complement strand
TTCGGCTTTTCCTTCAAAGCGCGAACTTCGTAAGTTTTTTTTAGTGCCTCTGAAAGCCACCCTTGAAACTGCCGATGTTCACACTTATCGGTTCGTTGAATTCTGATTTTTAAAGAACAGTGCTCCGAAGAGCACAGAATTGAGAGTTTATCAGCTCGTCAACTCTTTGTCAAATTAATTCGCTGATGACTTGGCGTCGTCAGCGAAGGATTGGTATTAAACACGACTCCGGCGCACTTGTCAAACATTTGCATCAAATTCCGTATTAATACTTAGAGAACACACAAAAAACACCTTTCTGCAGATGCGACTCATGGGAAACACTCTTGGCAAGACCGTCTTCTAGGCGTAATGTGTTGGGATGACCAAGAATCCTGTGCCGCCCCATCCCTTTCATTCCATACGGGGCGCACGCATCAGGTTAGAGGAGAAACACATGACCAAGATCCTGAAGATCGGCCTCGTGGCCGGCGTCAACCCCGTCGTCGCCCCGTTCGTCAAGGCCGCCATCTTCCGCGCCGCAGCCGAATCCGGCCGCACCGTTGAGCTCGTCGAAGACGAACTTGAGCTGCGCAAGGACGCTCCGACGGAGCGCATCGCCCTCGGTGACAGCAAGATCACCGCTCTTGAAAGCGCCTGGCGCCTTCAGGAAAAGGGCTGCGACGTGGCCCTCATCGCCAACCTTCGCTCTGAAGCCTACATCGACGAAGTCCGCACGGAGCTTCAGATGCCGATCGTCTCGCTCTACGCCGGCATGCCCGAGGCCGTGAAGGCCAAGGGTGCACGCAAGATCGGGCTCCTCGGCTGCGCGCTCGACGCCGCCCTCATCCGCAAGCTGCTCCCCGAATGCGAAATCATCGAAGGTTCGGGCCTCTCCTGCACCAACACGACCAATCCTGAAATCGTCCGCGAAGAAGCAGGCAAGCTTCTCGCCGCCGGCGCCGAGCTTCTGCTCCCCGTCTGCGGTCGCGTCGCCGGCGCCGCCTTCGAGCTCATCTCCGAAGGCATGCCCATCCTCGACGTCCTGACCACCGCCGCCCACAAGGCGATCGACGAAACCCCGGTCCGCCTGCCCAAGCCCTTCAAGGTCGGCCTCATCGGCGGCCTCGGCCCGGCCGCAACCGTCGACCTCTACGACAAGATCGTGAAGGCCACGCCCGCCAAGAACGACCAGGAACACTTCAAGCTCGTCGTCGAGCAGAATCCGCAGATCTCCGACCGCACCGCCTGCCTTCTCAAGGGCGGCGCCGATCCCACGCTCGCCATGTACGGCTGCGCCCGCCGCCTCCAGAAGGACGGCTGCGACGCGATCATCGTGCCCTGCAACACGGCCCACGCCTTCGTGCCCTATCTTGAACGCCACCTCGACATTCCGTTCATCAACATGCAGATCGCCACGATGGAGGAAATCAAGGCCAAGCTCGGCGACAAGGCCCGCATCGGTCTGCTCGCCACCTCCGGCACGGTCCAGACCGGCATCTACGGCGACAAGGCCAAGGCCCTCAACCTCCCGATGTTCGTGCCCGATGAACTGCATCAGGAACGCGTGATGGCCGCCATCTACGGTCCGCTCGGCGCCAAGGCCGGCTACACCGACGGCCAGTGCCGCGAAGACCTCGTGAGCGCCGCCGAATACCTGGTGAAGACCTACGACTGCAACTGCCTCATCCTCGGCTGCACCGAACTGCCGCTCATTCTTGACGAATGCGACGACTTCGACTGCGCCGGCAAGAAGGTCTGCGTCGTCGACCCGACCTCCGCGCTCGCCCGCAAGGTCGTTCGCATCGCCACTGAAACCAACAAGGCCCGCGGCACCCGCTGATCCCTGATCACAGGCCGTCAGGCCTGATGCCGGACCAGGCGGCTGTCCGAACATCCGGACAGCCGCCTTTTTGTCGGAACTGAAATGCAAGATCTGTCCGTCTATGTTCTGGTGACCTTCATCACCTGCGTCACGCCCGGCTCGGGCGTTCTCTACACCGTCACGAACGGACTGCGCGGCGGGCTCCGCACGGCCCTCGCCTCTCCGCTCGGCACCGCGCTCGGCGTCGGCCTGATGTCGCTCATCTGCGCGACTGGCCTCGGCGCACTCATCGCCTCATCCCCCGCACTCTACGCAGGCCTGCAGCTCGTCTCGGCCGCCGTGCTCTTCTGGCTCGGGTGGCGCAGCTGGAATGCAGGCGCAGTGCGCCTCGACAAGCTCGGCAGGCTTGAAGCAAACGTTCAGAAGCATCTTCAAGGGCGCCTTGTACGTTCAGGCGAGCAACGTGATGCTGATCGTCTTCCTCCTCTCGCTCATGCCGCAGTTCATCTCGCCTGAGGACGACTACGTCTCGCGCGTCACGCTCCTCTCGGTCCTCTTCGTCGGAATCTGCTTTCTCGTGCACGTCGGCTACAGCATCATTGCGGCGGTGGCCCGCAAGTGGCTTGCAGGCCCGAGCTTCAGCTTCTGGCTCAACCGCGTGAGCGGCGCCCTCTTCTGGCTGCTCGGCCTGAGCGTCATCTGGAACGCGCTATTCAACCGCTAGAATCAGAAGGTCAGGACGGCGCCCGCACCCGCCCAGTCGACGTCGTCGAAGCGACGTGCCAGCGCCGCCGCTGCCCTGAAGCCCGTGCAGTGGTTCACGCGCCAGCGCCTGACGGGAACGGCTGCGAGCGCATCCAGACGGGCAGATCTTCCGGACGGGCGCCGCTCAAGTGCGTTCCGCCCGTCACCGCATCGAAGCCCTCGATGCCGAACCTCTTCATGGCGTAGTTCAGAATATTGGGAAGCCCCGCATGAGCACACCCGAGCACAACAGACCAGCCATCGCACCCCTTCACGAGAAGGGAGACGTCGTCCACGAAGGTGTCGGGGACCTTGTCACCGCAGGCTCCAGTCTCGAACATGTTGTCGAAGACAAGGAACCTCGGGTCGCGCTCGTCCGCAGGAACGGTGAAGGCGATCACTTCAGGCAGGATTTCGACTCCGCCGTCGACGGGCGTGAAGGGGAGGCCTGCGAAAAGCGGACCGCCTCCGCTCGCCCTCGACGCATCCGCATCACCCCATCTGAGGCGCGCGATCTCTCGAGACGCCCAAAGCTTTGCCGACGGAGCCACGCGGAGGATGTCCGTGAGGCCAGACGCATGATCGAAGTGGCCGTGGGAAAGCGCAAGATTCTCAATCCCCTCAGGTCGAATGCCAAGCGCCCGAAGGTTGTGAAGGAGAACATGGAGAATGCCGCCCGTGTCCCAGAGCAGATTGCCGGACGGCGTTCTGATGAAGGCGGAGAATCCCCATTCGGCGTAAAGCCCCTGCCTCTGGCAAAAGTTGTCGACAACGATCGTGACGCTGGTCATGATGCATCCTCCTCCGGACTCGTGAAGGCGGGCAGGGACCTCGTCAACAGGGGTCCGAACGCACGCTCCGAACTTCACTATACGCCCGAAGACCTCGAGAACTCCACGCCGATTCCGCCCGATCCGCCCTTCAGGGCCCTCAGGCGGCTCCTCACGCTTCTTGCCGCACTGCTTGCAGGCGTCGCTGCGGGGCTGATCGTGCCCGTCCTTGCAGGCTTCGGCGAGCGCGGCCTCGCCGTTGGCATCGCCACCACCGCCCTCATACTTCTCGGCGTCGGCATCAGGGATCGAGTGCGCGATCCAGACGGGCGCGCAGGCTCGCTCTTCATCGGGGCGGGACTCGTCTGCGTCTTTCTCCTCATCGTCGTTCTCATATGAGCCCGTCAGGTCCGCATAACAAAGCGATCCTATATTGATAGCTGGCAACTGTTTTGTAAAACATGACTAATTGTGTTAGCATATGCTCATTATGAGCATCTATAAGATCGGTCAGTTCGCTAAATTGGTTCGCCGAACACCGGCTACGATCCGCCGGTGGGAGGCTGAGGGAAAGATCACCAGCAAGCGTCTTCCTTCCGGACACAGGTATTTTGATGATTCAGACTTGCGTGCGGTGATGGGCGTCAAAGCTGAACATCGGGTTACGGTTGTCTATTGCAGAGTCAGCAGCAAGGGTCAAAAGCCGGATTTGGATCGCCAGCTTGAGTCCATGCAGATGTGGGCGGTGGGCAGTGGAACGGTGGTCGATGAGTGGATAACGGAAATCGGCGGCGGCATGAATTTCAAGCGGCCCAAGTTTCTGGCTCTTATAGACAGAATTTGCCGTGGTGAAATTAGCCGTCTGATCGTTGCCCATAAGGATCGACTGGTGCGCTTCGGCTTCGAACTCATTCGTCACATTTGTGACGAGCATGACTGCGAGCTCATTGTCGTCAACCAGATCAGACTTTCTCCGGAAAAAGAGATGGTTGACGACATGTTGGCCATTGTTCATACATTCAGCTGCCGACTTGATGGCATGCGCAAGTACGAAAAGAACCTAAAGGAAGATTACCCCGACGTAACCAAGACAACCGTTGAACTGGATTGATTTCTCATGAGCACCACCGTCACCATTACCCGCATCGTCTACGCAACAGCGACATCGAAGGAAGATTTTGATGTCCTTGCTCGTCATGCCAAAGCCGTCGGCTGGCTTAGAAAGGACTTGTGGCATCGTTTCGGCGGGAAGGCGATCATGCAGTTCCCTTTCAAGGATATCCGTTGCAAAACCACGCGCTTGTATGAAAATCTGAGTGAGATGGGCTTTGGAAAGATCGACGGCACTGTGCGCAATGAGTCGATCAAGGACATTCTCAACGACATCAAGGCCTGCAAGGCCGCAGCGATTGAGAAGATGAAGGGGAAGGTTTCGGCCCGTCTGATTTTCGAAGGCATGCCGGAGAAGAAGCGAAAGGCCGAGCTCTCCAAAAGGATGCGCTTGATTCGAACGGGAAACTACGAGAAGAATCCATTCTTGCACCGCACGGTCAGGAACTGTTTCAAGCATGGTAAAGGACATGCCGACAATCAATTCGTTGTCCGCTCCGACAAGCACATTGAAGAAATCCGGATGATCAACGGCAGGAATGTGTTGGTCATCAAGCTTCGGCTATGTGGTAAATATCTGGAATTACACTGCAATTCCAACGGAACAAATGTGAATCTCGCAAACACGAATCTTCGCATCATTCTTGATCACGATCGAGTTTGCGTTCATTATGCGGCCACTAAAACATGTTCTCGTCCGTGCGGCACCAAGGAAGCCGGCATCGACAAGGGATATACGGAAGCGGTCGTTGACAGCAACAAGAAGCATTACGGAACGAATTTCGGAAAGATCCTGACGGAGTATTCCGATCGAAACGATCGGATCATGCGAAACCGCAACAAACTCTTCGCGCTCGCCCAAAAGCATGAGGCCAACGGCAAACATGAGAAGGCTCAACGGATTCGCGCCAACAATTTAGGGAAAATCAAAATTGAGGGAATGCGAGCAAGGTTTCGCAATCGCATCAAGGACGTGGCATTCAAAACGGCTCATGCCCTGGCAGATGAATACGGGCATATCGTGTCGGAAGATCTGACATGGGGCATGTCGCCGAACAAATGGAGAAGTAAAGGAAAAACCTACAATCGCCGCATGAGTGGCTGGACGAAGGGCTCCCTGACGGGCGCTCTGAAAACTGTTTTCCTGCAGCGCGGTGTTTATCACGATGAGGTGAACGCTGCGTACACATCGCAAATTGATAGTCGGACCAAGCGTCTAGAAGGCACGAGGAAAGGCGATCGTTTTACCGGCGTTGACGGGGTTGTATTGCAGGCCGACGAGAATGCTGCTCTGAACATTCTGGACAGGTTCTACGACACTGAAATTTCACGGTACGCCACGAAAGAAGAGGTGAAGAGAATCCTGCTCGGACGTATCTCCGGTGCAACTGAGCATCAATAGGCTCTAGTTGGGACATCGGCAGTGACTAACCTCACCGCCGATGTCGTCAACAGAGTGCAGATAAATCTAAATTAAGATGTGTACTTTTGAACAACTTTTTTAGAACAGTCTCAACGGACCATCCACACACAGGAGCAACTATGAAACGTCTTCTCGCTGCCGCAGCCCTCGCCGCGGCGCTTTCCTGCAGCGCCGCAGGCACGCAGGACATCCAGAAGCACGGCGAAGAATACTTCCGCATCTTCAGCATCCTGCCCGACGGCCAGGGCATCCTCGCCCGCCGCTGCACCAAGCTCACGCAGAGCGGCCTGTGCGTCGGCGCACCCGTGCTGCTCCCTGCCGACGCCGTCAAGGCGCCCGCCGAGGAGAAGGTCGTGCGCCTCGCCGATCCGAAGGAGGACGGCTGGCACACGCTCCAGCATGACAACGGCCAGAAGAAGACCGTCATGAAGATGACGGGCCGCGAAGTCACTGAATGAGCGGTTCTGCAGGAACATCCTCAAGCGGGCTGCATGCACGGGCATGCAGCCCGCTTTTCTTGTCGCCCTCCCTTGCCTTTTCCCGCACCCGAACGCAAAAACGCCCCGAAACATGAGGAGCAGTTTCAGGGCGTCAATGCAAAAGCAAACGGTCTGCCGAACCACCAGCAGACCGTTGCCATCCAACCTATGAAGCTTCAGAGGACCAGTCCGAAGCTTCCGTACTCAAGCCTGACCAAGGCTCTCGTACAAGCACAAGCAACAGGGGACCAGCCTGCCTGCCTAAGCAGACGCTTGCGCAAATGTTTCTTGTCCGGGGGACTTGAAACTCGAAGCGTCGTCGGGAGGAGAGAGTGTCCGACGTTCTTCTTTTTTCGACGCGGCGGCCAAAGGAGAAAATGCCGTCGCATCGCGTGAGCTTGGTAAACCCTTAAGGGTTAATCCCTGCTCAACACAGAACGAAGTATATACGGATTTACCCCATAAGGAAACCCCTAATGGCATTTTTTTCACCGATACCCACCTCCAAAATGAAACTAAATGTTTCCGCCCCATCCAAAACGCCCCCCTGAATGCGGCCATTTCCCCTGTTCCACAGCCAATCAAGCTTAAAGGACCCCCTTTTGCGGAACACCAGGTTCAATTCGGCCGAACGGCCTCTCACAGTGCGCTTTCGGCCGTTTCGTCCCCCATGGGGCCATTGGCGGGACAGGGCTCCGCCGGGCGAGCGGCTCAGCCGCTCTCGTCCGTTCATGTTTCGGCTCCTCAGGGAAACACCGAGCAAAAAATGCTTCTGTTTTTACTGCCGTCACCCTTACAATTGAATAAAGGGCGGAAGTTCTTTCCGCCCCAGTCAAGGGATGCCGGCAGAGGCCTTCTGCGTCGAGCAGGAGCGGAATCCGGATGCCGCCGTCTCCGAACATGGGAGGTATGCATATGACAACAACGACATGCAGCTGGAGGCCCTACCGCGTCGCCCTGCGCACCCAGGAGTGCCGAGGCGTCATCAGTCTCTACCTCGAACCGACGGACGGAGCGCTTCCGCCCGCATTTGCCGCCGGCCAGTACGTCGAGCTCCGCATGCCCGGCATCGAGCCGCATGCCTTCTTCCTCGTCGGTCCCAGCGGCGACCGCCTCGTGCGCCTCACGATCGAGGTAGGTGACGAGCCCTTCATCGGCGAAGTCGGCCGCATCGCCAAGCTCCGCATCGGCGACGCCGTCGAACTCTCCGAGCCCAAGGGCGAGCTTGCGATGGAGCCCGGTGAAACCCCCGTCGTCATCATGACCGAGAACATCGGCTGCCTCGTCGCCCACGCATTCCTCGCCGAAATGGCCGAGGTCGCGCCCATGCGCAACGTCCGTGTTCTCTGCCAGTTCCCCAACGGCACCCGCATGCTCATGCGCGAGGAGCTCAGGAAGCTCGTCGACCTGATGCCCAACGCGGGACTCGCCGTCTTCCTCGCAGCCCCCTTCTCGACGGACACGGCGGGCAAGGACTACGAGGTCGCAGGCCCCATCACTGTTGAAAACGCCAGGAGCGTCTGCGTCAACCCGGACGCAGACTTCTTCGTCGTCGGCAGCCGGGCCTTCACCGAAGCCCTCAGCACCGACCTCGTCAAGCTCGGCATCATTCACTCCCGAGTTCACACGCAGGTCCTCTGAGCGCTTTTCCCCGGGACGGGGGGCGTCGTTCGCAAACCTCCCCCGCCCCTGTAAAATTCGTCCTTGCCGATAGCGTGATATTCCAAAATGGTTTACACTTCTACCTGTCAGGCAAGTTAATTTATAAAACAACAACGCCAGACGGATTCCACCCGTCCGACATCCCCCATTTAAAAAGATTCCGCCGATGCATTTAACACGATTTACAGACCTCAGCCTCCGCGTGCTGATTTACCTCACCCACAACGAACGCAAGGGACTCGTTACAGTTACAGAGCTTGCCGAACGCTTCAAGTGGTCCCGCAACCACATGGTCAAAGTTGTTCACTTCATGAGCACCAAGAACTGGGTTCAGACTCACCGCGGCAGATTCGGCGGCCTCACCCTCAAGATGCACCCGTCCGAATACAAGATCGGCGACATCGTTCAGATTCTTGAGGAACAGGGCGAACTCATCGACTGCTTCGAGCCGCACGAATGCGCCCTTTCCAAATGCTGCAAGCTCCGCAACCTTCTCAACGAGGCCACCCGAGACTTCTACTCGCGCCTCAACACGGCCACGCTTGAGACGCTCACGAACAGCGACGAAATCAGGGAGATCGTCTCCGGCAAGGACCTGCTCCGTGCCCAGCCCGACGCCCCGACGCCGCCGAGCAGCGAGCTCATCCGCCTGATGGAGGAGCGCGTCGCCCGCGAACTCCGCAAGGCCAGGCAGTGAAGCTTCTGCAGCACTGATCGCCCAAAAGCCCCGCCAGGCGCCCGCCTGCGGGGCTTTTCCGTTCGTCTTTTTTCCTTTTCCCTGACGCCTACACCAGGAAGAACCTCGCCGAAACGCCGAAGAAGGCCGCGAGCTTCGTTGCGAACTCGGGCGTAATGGGCCTCACGCCCTGCTCCATGTCGGAGACGCGGACCTGATTCGTGCCCAGCTGCTCGGCCAGAGACTTCTGCGAAAGTCCCCTTTCCTTCCTGAGCTTCTTGAGCATGGGACCCGGCGGCAGGTCGGGCGTCTCCTCAGGCGCACCGATCGTGACGACGGACTCCCCGAGAAGCATCATCATGCTCTCGAGATGCCTTCTCACGGCGTCCGCCTTGTCCGCGGGAACGCTCACCCTGAACACCATGTCGGTGCCGGCGCGCTCTTCCGTAATCGCCCTCATCAGCCAGACCTCCTCGTCTCAATCAACGCATCCTTCACATTTGGCAACTTTCGGACCGCACTGAACGGTCCGTCTTCGCGCTATTCTACAGACAAAGCGGCGAGCGCCCCGCCCAGGGAGCGCACGCCCGAAGGAAAGCACGAATGTCCAAGAAATCACTTCAAGACCTGCGCAAGGAGGTCTCCACCCTCACCGACGAAATCCGTCGCGAACTCAAGGAGCACGTCTCCGAAATCCGCGAGAACCTCGACCGCCAGGTCACGCGCCTGCGCGCCGAGGTCGAGGACGTGACGGAGGAGCTCGAGCGCCGCTTCGGCACCGACGACTCACACGTCGTATTCCGCTCACTCCCCAAGCCCCGTCGCCTCGACATGCCGCTCACGGAGGTCCTCGAGCGCCGCCAGACCCGCCGCACCTTCAGCGACGAGCCCCTCTCCGACCTCGACATGGCCACGATCCTCTGGGCGGCGGACGGCATCAACCGCTCGAACGGACGACGCACCACGCCCACCGCGCTCGACTGGCGCGAGACCGACATCTATCTTCTCAAGAGCAACGGCATCTGGCGCTGGGTGCCCGAAAAAAACGGCCTTCTCTTCTGCGACCTTGCGGACCTCAGGAGCGAGACCTTCTTCGCCGCGCCGCACCTCAAGGTTGCGCCCGTGCACATCGTCTACGTCTCCAACCGCCCGCGCACCGAGACGCTGATCTCACGCCTCGGCGAAGGCGTCGTCGAAAAGCTCAGGCACTCCGCCTGGACGCCCGAAAAGCTCGAGGAAATGCGCACGCGCAGCATGATCATCGACGTGGGCGCCAAGATTCAGGCTGTCTACATGGCCGCAGCCGCCATGGACCTCTCCTGCGTCGCCCGCACGGGCTTCGACGCCCGCCACGTCGAGCGCATCCTACGCCTGCAGAAGGGCGAATCCGTCGTCGCCATCCAGACGCTCGGCTACAGGCCGAACTCCATTCTCGACGCCATCAAATAGCAGGCGCCGTCACTCCTCGGACGTGTCGATCACGCCCAGAAGCCTCGCCTCGCTTCTTGCCGCATCCACCACGAGACCCCTCACCCACTGCAGAAAGGGGTCCGTGTGGGTGCAGTGGTGCCAGACGAGCCTCGGCTCGAAGGGTCCCGACTCCTCGGGCATCGGCAGAATCCTGAACTGAAACTGCGAGTCCATCATGAAGCGCCTGAGAGTGATGAGCGGCCCCTCGAACGTGAAGTCCGTCCTCGCCACCACATAGGGAACGGTCAGGAAATAGGGCACCACCACGCCCACCCTGCGTCCCTCGACGCTCTTCGCGCCGCCGTCCTTCATCCCCGCATTGACGCAGACGGCGGGCCAGCGGTTGAGAAGCTCCCAGGTCATGACGCCCGCCTTCTCGTAGGCCTCGATCACGGGATGTCCGTCCCTGACGAGAATGCCTTTTCTCGAGCGATAGATCCTGAGCGAGTGAAAGTCGGGCGGGAGCTCCGTCGCGGGAAAGAACGCCATGTCGGCCTCGTTGGCGCGAAGCCTCTCGAGCACCCTCACGTCAAGCGGCTCGATCGCAAAGCGGCTGTTGGGAACGGCATTGTAGAAACGCTCGACCGCTGCGCTCAGCAGCGTGGCGATGCCGTTGTCGGCTGAAATGAGGCGCACCACGCGGTTCATCTCGTGCAGCTCGAGCGGCTCGGGATTGAGAAGCCGCCGCGTCTGGTCCACGAGCTCGGCAAGGCGGTCCCTGAGCTCGCGCATGCGGCTCGTCGGCAGCATCGACAAACCCGAGCGCACGAAGAGCTCGTCGCCGAAGACCTCCCTCACATGCGAAAGCCTGCGCGAGGCCGCGCCCATGCTGAACCTCATGTCGCCCGCCGTCTGCGTGAGGCTCTGCGTTTCATAGAGCGCCAGCAGAAACTGCATGTCCTCGAATGAGAGGTCGATGTTGTTCTTTTCGCCTTTGATCATGGTCTTTGTCGTCCTTAGCCCAAAGCGGCCGGCACGGGACACCGCAACCGCTCGGAAGTGCCTAGAAGTATCGCATTTTTGCCGGTGGGGACGCCGCCGAGCCCCGCGCATATGCGAAAACCCTACGGACCGGTCGGTAAATTCAATCCTACAATTGAAGAATGGCTGGCGCGCAGGCGCCCGCCACCATCCGACCAACAGACCAGACGGCCGAGCGCCGCACCGACCAAAAGGAGAATCAAGTTATGTGGGATCGTCTTCTCAGGAATGCCCGTGTCGTGGACCCCGTCAACGGCCGCGACGGCGTCATGGACGTAGCCGTCAAGGACGGCCGCATTGCAGCCGTCGGACCGAACCTCCAGGGCGAAGCTTCTGAAGTCGAGGACCTCACGGGCCTCGTCGTCATGCCCGGCCTCATCGATCCCCATCTGCATCTTGGCAGCATGTTCGGCTCTGCCTACGGCACGCGCATGGCGGCTGCCGCCGGCGTGACGACCTGCCTCGACATGGCGGGTCCCGTCGACGAAATCCTCGAGACGTCCAAGACCTGCGGCGCAGGCATCAACGTCGCGATGCTCGAAGGCTTCTCGCCCATAATGCACTGCGGCACGATGACGCCCACGCGCGAGCAGCTCGAGAAGTTTGTCCGTGAAAGCCTCGAAAAGGGCGCCGTCGGCGTCAAGATCATGGGCGGCCACTGGCCGCTGCCGCTTGAAACGAGCCGCGAACTCGTCAAGACCGCCAACGACATGAACGCCTACGTCGCCTGGCACGCCGGTTCTCACACTGCGGGCTCCAACATCCTCGGCATGCGCGAGGTCATCGAGGCCGCCAAGGGCCAGCGCCTGCACCTCGCCCACATCAACGCTTACTGCCGCGGCCGCGTCAATCCCGTCGACGAAGAGTCGAAGGAAGCCATCGAGATGCTGCGCGCCAACCCGAACCTCTGGTGCGAAGCCTACGTGAGCCCCAACAACGGCACCGTGCTTGACTGCGACGAGGACGGCCAGATCATCGACCACGTCACCCGCACCTGCCTCGAGACGTTCGGCCTCACGCCCGACGCCGCCGGCATGCGCGAAGCCTTCCTCACGCACCGCTGCTTCGCGATCGCCGACACGGGCTTCATGTCCGAACTCGTCGAGGGCGAGGCCGCGCTCGAACTCTGGGAAAAGCAGGGCATGAAGGGCGCAGGCAGCTTCCCCGTCAACCCCGCACTCTCCCGCTTCATGGTCGCCACAGCCAAGCGCGAGGACGGCAGCTTCGTGGTCGACGCCATCTCCACCGACGGCGGCTGCATTCCGCGCAACGTCGCCATCTCGGTCGGCCTCTCGCTCGTCAAGTTCGGCGCCCTGACGCTCCCCGAGTTCGTCGTCAAGACCTCCGTCAACCCAGCACGCCACCTGCGCCTGCATGACCGCGGCCACCTCTCCGAAGGCGCCGCCGCCGACATCACCGTCTTCGACTACGACCGCCAGCAGGCCGTCGAGACGATCGTCGCCGGCAAGTCCGTCATGAAGAACGGCGAGATCACGGGCACCGGCATCACCCTCGTCACGACGAAGGCGGGCATCCCGGCTGCCGAACGCAACGGCTTCAAGTGGATCGAAACCGAGTTCGAAAGCCCCGAACCCGAACGCTACATCCCCTAAGCCGCATTCGACTCCATGAGCCGAAGACCGCCGCAGGCCCGCCCTGCGGCGTTTTTTGGCTTTTACTCCCATTCACGCCCGCAGCATTCCTTCCTTTGGCGCAAATCACCTCTCCCGCAGGCACCTCCGTGAGCCGGCGTACGCCCCGCATCACGTGCGGTTAGAATGACCTTCTGAACCTTTCATTTTCCGGAGGGCACCATGCGCGCCGCCGTTCTTTCCGCTCTGCTCGTTCCAGTCTTCCTCACGGGCTGTTCTACCTACGTCACGGTCGTCTCCGAACCCGAGGGCGCCGTCATCACCGACGCATCGGGAAGCATCGTCTACGGCCGCGCGCCCCTCGACGTCGAGTACGACACCGACGAGCTCAGGCACGGTGCCCATCCCGGACAGTGTGCGCAGATTCCCGGCTTTACGGCAAGGTGGCCGAGCGGCGCCTCCGCCTCGACCGACGCAGCGCTGCCGTTGTGCGACCTGCGACACGGCATGACCGTGAGAATCAACCGTCCCAAGTCCGCACCAGGCCTCGAGCAGGACCTCCAGTGGGCGCTCGAGCGCGCCCAGAAGCGTGCGCGCGACGCAGAAATCGAACGAGACCGCATGATGCTCTACATGGACCACGGCTGGTTCTGGGGACCGGGCTGGGGCCCTTGGCCGCGCATGGCGCCCCCGCCGCCGAGGCCCGTGAGATAATTTCACTTTTGCGCAACACGATCGGGACACATCATGCTCAAAGGCAAAAAGGCGGTCATCTTCGACCTTGACGGCACCCTCATTGACTCTCTCGGCATCTGGAGCGCAGTCGACGAGCTTCTCGTCACGAGCCTCGGCCGTCCCGATCTCGCCGCCGACCCCGTGACGCTCGCCCGCCTTCGTGAGGATGCGCTCGTGCGGCATGCCCTCGAACCCAATCCTTATGTCGGCTTCTGCGCGGATCTGGCCGCCTTCTGCGGGAGCCCGCTTCCCGGCGAGGAGGTCCATCGCGAGCGCTACCACATCTCGCGCGCTCTTCTCAAGTCCGACGTGCGCCTCAAGCCGGGCGCGGCCGCCTTCGTGAAGACGCTCTCGGAGCGCGGCTTCAAACTCGCCGTCGCCACCACGACCAAGCGCGCCAACATCGACACCTACGAGACCGTCAACCCGCACATCGCGCCCGAGCTTGCATTCAGCAGCGTCTTCGACGCCATTCTCACGCGCGAGAACGTGAGCCGCATCAAGCCAGACCCCGAGGTCTACCACCTCGCGCTCGAGACCCTCGGCGTGCGCGCCGATGAGGCGCTCGTCTTCGAGGACTCGCTTCCCGGCCTGCGCGCCGCGCACGCCGCAGGCATTCAGACCGTCGTCGTCAGGGATCCGTGGTCCGAAGCCGACAGGGCACGACTCCTCGAGGAGGCGGACGCCCATGTTGATAGCCTTTGCGACGCACCCGAAATCTGCGGTTTTACCCGCTCCTAGCCACCCTTCGGGCGAACATCCTGCGCTAGAATGGATTCAGGCCAATGACCTTCAAACAAACAGGAGGTATCCTTCATGCGCATTCTTCTTCCCGTCGACGGCAGCGAACACTGCCGCAACGCACTCCGCTTCATTGCCTCCCGCCAGGCGCTCTCGCCTGAAAAGGAGGCGACCGTTGAGCTTCTCAATGTTCAGCACTCCATCCCCGAAGCCGTGATCAACGCGCTCGGCCTCGATTCCGTCCGCAAGGCCAGCCAGGACGAAGGCATGAAGGTCATCGACGCCATGCGCGAAGACGCCGGCGACCTTGACGTCCGCGCCAAGGTCGAGGGCGGCGAGTTCGCGCCCGTCATCGTCCGCGAGGCCGACCACATGGACGCCGACCTCATCGTCATGGGCTGCCGCGGCCTCTCCGCCATGGAAGGCTTCTTCGTGGGCAGCGTCTCCGCCAAGGTGATCAGCCTCACGAAGCGTCCGCTTCTGCTCGTTCGCGACAAGATCCCCGCAGGCGCCATGCGCGTCGGCATCTGCGTCGACCACTCCGACTACGCCCACGCCGCCGCCGAATTCGTCGTCAACCAGCGCGAGTTCTTCGGCAAGGACGCCGTCTTTGAAGTGATCAACGTCTCCGAAACCGAAGAGACCTTCCATCAGGCCGTCGAACCCGTCATGACCGTCTTCGAGGACGCCGGCGTTCCCGCCGAACGCGTGCACCTCAAGGGCAAGGTGGGTGATGCGATCTGCAACTACGCGGGCGAAGGCAAGCTCGACATGCTCGTCATCGGCTCCCACGGCTACGGCAACTTCCGGGCCGCCTTCATGGGCTCCACCGCCATGCGCATCACCGCCGGCTGCGAAGTGCCCTTGCTCGTCCTCAAGGCCTGAAAGATCTCTGCGCGCCTGAATCACGACGCGCGCAGCATCTCAAAGCCAATGTGCCGGCTCCCTCGGGAGAGCCGGCACTTTTTGTCTCATCCGCACGAAAAGGCCCGCCGCCCTGTCCCGCCTGTACTCGGCGTTGAGGATGCCCGCATCGTATTCGGCATGTCCGGTGAAGAAGATCTGCCTGCCGCCTTCGGTCGAGACGGCGAAGATCCCCGCCTCGTCGGATTCTGCGAGCACCTTGAGCTCGGGATGTGCGCGCACGGCCTCTTCGTCGATCGTCGTGTGCCTCGAGTGCGGAATCCTGAAGACGTCGTCGCAGCCCCTGAAGAGCATGGAGCTTCGCCTCACGACGCGGTGCTCGAAGGCACCCGAGAGCTTGCGCTCGAGAAGCGTCTTCCCTATCCCGATGAGCTGGCGGGGCTCGCCGTTCTTCGGGCGCCAGCCGCCCTGCACGCAGACGGTGCCCAGTTCGTGGCGTGTCACGCAAACTCCTCTGTGTCAGGCGTTTTGAAGAAAACATCCTGTCAGACTATCAGAGCGAAAGGGGTGGTTTCGAAAAACCGCCCCTGTCTTGGGGGTATAACCCGCGCCTCTAGTGCATGATCCCGAGACGCGGCCCTGACGATGCCGTCTTTGTGCGACGGACTTACATCTTGCGGCCCCAGAAGAAGTAGACGCCCCAGCCTTCGTCCATCGTGCGGCCGGCCATCAGGTAGAGGGGGCCGATGATGCTGTCGACGCCCACGTAGCCGCCCACGGCGCGGTGCCAGTCGCGGTTGCCCGACTCGCCTTCCTCGTCGCGGTTGTAGGCGCGGCCCGCTTCGGCCGATGCGCCGAGCCAGACCGTGCGCTCGCCTGCGCCCAGCCAGTCGGAGATGTTGCGCGAGATGCGCACGGAGCCGAGCTGGATGTCGGAGCCCGTCCAGCGGCCGTAGGGACTGCCGGTGAGCTCGAAGGCGCCGCCCAGCGAGAAGACGCTCGGCACGGCGGAGCGGCCCAGCTTGCCCGAGAAGAGCGTCGTCCAGCGGCCGTAGGTGATCGGCACGTAGACGTTGGCCTCATAGATGTTCTTGTAGCCGGGACCGTCCGTGTCGAAGATGCGCTGGCCCTGCAGAGCGAAGCGGTAGCCCTTGGTCGGGAAGTTGACGCTGTCGAGCGTGTCGAGCAGAAGCTCGGCGCTCACGAACGGAGACTCGACCTCTGGCGTGCTGATGTCGGTCACGCCGATCGTGCGGGTTGAGGCCTGGGAGAAGTAGCCCGCGGCCACGCGCGCATAGCCCAGACGCTCGATCGAGTAGCCGAGCCCGATCTGGGCCGTGCTGGTCTCGTTCTTGTAGCGCGCGATGGCCTCACCGTTTTCGTAGACGTTGAAGGGCGAGACCGAGTACTCGAAGCTCGGATTGACGAACCAGTCGGAGCCCGGGCCGAGGGGCTGGTAGAACTCGACGCCGGCCCTGCGGTTCTTGCCCGCCTGGATCTCGGAGCGCAGCTCGGCGCCCCAGGGATTGAGCCAGCCCCAGGTGTGCGCAAGGAGCACCGTGAACGTGTGTTCGTCGCGGAAGTCGGTCTCAAGCGAGCCGCCGATGCGGATGCTCGAGTAGCCGGGCTTCTTCTCCTTGGGCTCGAAGACGAGCACTTCGGTGCCCTCGGGGCCCGGTTCGAAGCGGTAGCGCACCGAGCTGTAGGCGCCGTCGGCCCAGACGCGGCGGCTCGCCGCGTCGATTTCGGCATTGGAGACCGGACGCGAGGTGTCGATGTCGAGCTCGTTGAGGATGGCCTCGGGATTGGCGACCTTGAGGCCCTCGACCTTCACGGTGGAGATCTCGTGGATGTCGCGGCGCGTGTGCGGCATGACGGCGCCCTTGCGGGTCTCGTCCCAGGCGATCCACTGGGCGCGGTCGGGCGAAGCGAGGCGCTCGAGGCGATCGCGGACCTTCTGCGCGGCATCGTAGCCGCGGGTGATGATCTTGTCGCTCTTCTTGAGGTCGGCGCTCGAGAAGTCGTCAAGGTCGGGCGTGATCAGGATGTCCTCGGGGCCGAGGTCGGCAAGCGACTGCCTGACGTTCTGCTCGGTGAGGAGGTTCACCATCTGCGCCATCACGGTGACGACGTTGCCGAGCTCCTCGCGCTTGAGAAGCGGCGTGCCCACGTTCACCGCAATGATGACGTCGGCGCCCATTTCGCGGGCGAGTGACACGGGCAGGTTGTCGAGAAGGCCGCCGTCGACGAGCATGCGGTCGTGGATCACGACGGGCGCGAAGACGCCGGGCAGCGACATTGAGGCGCGCATCGCCATGCCGAGGCTCACGTCCTTCTGCAGCACCACGCGTTCGCCCGAGACCAGGTCGGTCGCGATGGCGCCGAACGGAATGGCCAGCTCGGTGAGGTCATTCACGTAGTTGGCGGGCCCCGTCTTGTCATTGAGGAAGAGGTCGAGCTCCTCGGACGGGATGACGCTGTCGGGGAGCTTCACGCGGCCGTCCTTGCCGAACTCGATGCCCGAGACGGCCAGATTCTTGTAGTCGTCCACCTTGAGGCGCCAGGGCAGCTCCTCGCGGTCGGCGCGGGGCGCCATCATGCGATCCCAGTCGACGCCGAGCACGATGTCGCGGATTTCGGCGGCCGAATAGCCCGCCGCATAGGCACCGCCAACCATGGAGCCCATGGACGTGCCCGTCACAACGTCGATCTTGATGCCGAGCTCCTCGATCACGTCCAGCACGCCCGTATGGGCGAAGCCTCGGGCGCCGCCGCCCGAGAGCACGAGGCCCACGCAGGGACGGTGCTCGGCGCGGCATCGCGCGCGGACCTCGTCCGCCGTCTTGGCAAGGGGCTGCGTGCAGGTTGCGGCAAGGCCGAGGGCCGCCAGCGTCAATATCGCAATCTTCTTCAATTGCATGGGCTTGTCGTCGATGTCGGGGAAAAAATTGGGACGAGTCCGGAATGCAGACCTGCGGCACAAAGAAAGACGGCCGCAGGCTCCTTGGGTCGGAGTGCGGCCGTCCGTTCTCCGAGAATGCATCGGGCCGCTCCATACGCTTGATGATAGCGCGTGAAGCGGCTCGCTGACGCTTTCGGACGACGTCGAAATGAGAAAAATGCAGGCTTTTCGCCCGTCAGGCCTTCGGGCAGCGGTTGAGGAGTCCTTCCTCGATCATGGCGGGATTCGGGCGCGGGGCCTCGATCATGCGCATCGTGTTGGCATCCGTGTGCTCGAATTCGCCCTTGACGCCGGGAATCTCGAGCTTCGTGACCTGCTCGTAGCTGAAGCGGCCGTCCTCATGGAACTTGAAGACAACGTCCCAGGACTTCGTGAGGAAGGCCTCCTCGAGGAAGGGATTCGAGCAGATGCCGTTGACCATCTGACCGCGCTCGGCATGCAGACGGATCTCGCGGTCGCCGGGCATGGCCGTGCCCTCGGCCATCGCGATCTGGCCGCGCGGAATGGCGAGCGTCATGTAGATCTTGTGCGTCTCGGGCTCGTAGAGCAGATAGCCCACCTGATCATGGAAGGCGGCGAGCTCGCCCGGCTTGGTGATGTGCACGTGGTAGCGCAGGCCGTAGAGGACCTGCGGGCCGTTGTTCTGCGGATCCATCACCTCGAAGTCCCACGTCTCGACGTAGGGCTCCGTTTCGGGGCCGCCCGCCTGCGGATGGGTGTCGACGCCGTCGTCGCCGAACCACTTGCCGGCCAGAGGAGCAATGGGCCCGAGCATCGAAAGCGTGTCGGGATTGGCGGGCGCCTCAGTATAGATGTCCTTGTACTTCATGTCAGCCTCCTTTGAAGGGACCGCGGGCGGCGCACCGTGCGCGCAGGCGATCCGAACAAGCACGGTTCATGGTAGCACCGCGCAGGGCCCCGTGCTCCCGCCGTTACGAAACGTACGAAAAAACATTCCCTGCATTTCGCCAGAGGCTCCGCTCCTTCCGTCGGGCGCAGTACTTGGTGTTACCATTACAGATTCCGTTTTCAAACGAGATTCCTGAACATGCTCCGTCCTAGTCCCACAGCCGCGGCCTTACTCGGCCTCATGGCCGCCCTCGCCGCAGGCGCCTCGTCTGCCGCACCGTCGGCCACCGCCCCCATGGGCTTCGGCGACGCCCGAGTCCTGCTGCACGAGCGCGCCGACATCATGGCCGCCGACCGCGCCGAAATCGCCCGCGCCGAGTCCGAGGCCGAGGCCGCCAAATCGCTCTCGGGCCCGAAGGTCGAGATGGACGTCAAGCAGGTCTGGGGCACCAAGACCGTCGACCTGGGCATCGACACGGGGCTCGGACAGCTCTCCGGCCTCGGCAGCCAGATCGGCGGCGTGCACGGACAGATCATCTCGAGTCTGGCGCAGAAGTACAACCACGTCGACATCCACTTCAAGGAGGACATCGGCGGGCCGCGTGCGGCCGTGACGGCCACGCTTCCCATCTACACGGGCGGCCTCATCACCGCGCAGCAGAACGCGCTCAACCACAAGGTGAGCGAGACGCGCGCCGACCGCGACATGCGCGAGAACACGCTTGACGCCGAACTTGCGGCCCGCTACTGGGGCGTGCAGCTCGCGCGCAGCGTCGCAGCCCTGCACAGGAGCGTGCTCGAGGATCAGAACGAGGAGCTTCGCCGCGCGAAGCGCTTCGAGCAGAAGGGCCTCATCGCCAAAGTCGAGCGCCTCGCCGTCGAGGTGGCCCGCGACAACGCGAAGCGCACGCTCGTCTCGGCCGAGTCCGACGTCGGCGTGGCCGAAGCGGAGCTGATGCGCCAGCTACGAGAAACCTCGCTCCCCGAGCTCTCCTCGCCGCTCTTCGTCCTCACGGGCGATCTGGGCACGCTCGACCAGTGGCAGAACCGCGCCGACGCGCAGTCGCCCGCCATCAGGAAGATGAACGCGCTGCGCGCTCAGGCGGGCGAAGGTATCTCCGCCGCCGAGGCGAGCTTCAAGCCCAAGGTCTACGCCTTCGGCACCAAGAACCTCATCAAGCACTATCTGACGCTGCCCGAGCCCGACTGGATGGCCGGCGTGGGCGTCACCTTCACACTCTGGGACAACCACGACCGCTTCGACAAGCTCAACGCCGCCCGAAGCGTGGTCACGAAGGCCGAAGCCGCGCGCAGCGAGGCGAAGAACCAGGTGGCCACGGCCGTCGAGGTCGCCTTCCTGCGCGTGATGCAGGCACGCGAGGAGTTCGAGCTCACGGGCTCGACCGTCGAACTTGCGCGCGAAAACCTCAGGCTGCGCGAGGCGAGCTTCGCGGAAGGACTCTCCAACGCCGTCGACGTCGACACGGCCCGCACGAAGCTCACGGGCGCCGAAGTCGCCCGACGCGCGGCCGCCTACAAGTTCGTCGTGAGCTGGGCCATGCTCCACGCGTCCGCAGGCGCCATGCCCGACTTCGTCAACTCCCTTACCCGCAGCGACCTCGTGGTCGTGAAGTGACTCAGAACAACGCTTTTCCACCGGCTGGAACAAAATGATCGAACAGACTCAAGCTCAGCAGACTCAGGCGCAGGCACCCAAGCGTCCCGCCTCCTCCGTCCCGCTTCTCGTGGGAGGCGCCTTCTTCGCAGGCATCGCGGCTTTTCTCGGATGGGGTGTCTGGGAGGCCACTCATCCCGCGCCCGTGCCCCTGCAGGGCATGGTCGACGCCCGCACGATCTCCGTCTCCGCCAAGGTGCCGGGACGCCTTGCCGAACTCAAGGTCCGCGAGGGCGACGTGCTCAAGACGGGCGACACCGTCGCCGTGATCGCCATTCCTGAAATCGAGGCCAAGCTCGCCCAGGTGAAGGCGCAGGAACGCGCCGCCCAGGCGAGGGAAGACCTCGCCAACACGGGCGCCCGCGTTCAGGAAAAGGATGCGGCCCGTGCCGACTGGGAGCGCGCCAAGGCGGCTCTCGCCCTTGCGTCCAAGACCTACGAGCGCGTCGACGCCCTCTACAGGGAGGGTCTCATCCCCGCCCAGCGCCATGACGAGGCGACCGCCCAGCTTGCGGCCGCACGCAAGGTGACCGATGCTGCGGCCGCCAAGCTCTCCGCCGTGGACGAAGGCGCCCGCGTCGAGGACAAGGCCGCCGCGAAGGCCCTTGTCGACCAGGCCAGGGGCGGCGTCTCCGAAGTCTCGAGCCTCGCCTCCGAAAGCATCGTGAAGACGCCCGCCGCGGGCGAAGTCACCCGCATCGTGATGGAGGAAGGCGAAGTGGCGCCTGCGGGCTTCCCGCTCGTGCTCGTCACCGACCTCAGCGACAAGTGGGTCGTCTTCAACATCCGCGAGGACGAGCTTCCGGGCGTCGAGGTGGGCACGATTCTCAAGGGCTTCATTCCCGCCGTCAACCGCACAGTCGAACTCAAGGTCACCTGGATCAATCCGCGCGGCGAGTACGCCGTCTGGCGCGCAACGCGTCAGTCGACGGGCTACGACCTGCGCACGTTCGAGGTGCGCGCGCGTCCCGCCGAGGAGCTTCCCGCCCTGCGTCCCGGCATGACCGTCGTCGTCGAGCGCTGAGCGCCACGCCATGAAGCACTGGTTTGAGGGCCTCTTCAACGCGGCCCGCATCGAATGCCGCTACACGCGCAGGCACCCGCAGCAGTGGGTGATCTGCGCGCTTCTGCCCGTCATGTGGCTGCTCTTCGTGGCGAACACCTTCGGCACCGGCCTCATGACGAAGCTCCCAGTGGGCCTCGTCAACGAGGATGGCGGCCCGCTCGCGCGCGAGCTCGTCATGGTGCTCGACGCCGTGCCGAGCCTCGGCCTCAGGGGCTTTGAGTCCACAGTCGAAGCCGACGCCGCGCTCTCGCGCGCCGAAACCTACGGCACAATCGTCATTCCGAGGGACTTCACGAAGGACAGTCTCAACGGACGAGGCAGCACGCTTGAACTCATCATCAACAAAAGCTACTACGCCGTCGGCACCATTCTTGAAGTGGACGTGAAGACGGCGCTCGCCGCCGTCATGAAGAGCGCGGGCACGATCAGGATGACCGCCGCGCGCGGCGGCTCGCTCAAGGCCGAGTCGAACAACCTGCGCATCGCCTCGCCCGAGGTCTACTTCCTCGGCAACACGGGCTTCAACTTCAGCGCCTACCTGCTGCCGACGCTCATTCCCGGCCTCATCGCGCTTGCCGCAGGACTCACCTTCTCGGGCGTGCTCGTGCGCGAGTGGCGCGACGGAGGTGCGACGCGCCTTCTTGCGGCCGCAAACGACTTCGCGTCCGCCGCAATCCTCGGCAAACTCCTGCCCTGGTTCGTCTTCTACGTCGTGCTCGGCCTGTGCTGGGTGTTCGGCCTCACGGGCGTGCTCGGCTGGACGGCCGCAGGCTCCGTCGGCATCTGGATCGGCGCCACGGTGATGCTCATCGCGGCCATGGCCTCGATCGCCGTCCTCTTCACGGCCGCATCGCTCAGCTGGCCGATCGCCGTCTCGGCGCTCATCTGCTTTGCCGCGCCGTCCTTCCCGTTCACGGGCTTTTCCTATCCGCTCGAGTCGATGACGCCGGGCGCCGCCTTCTTCGGGCAGCTCCTGCCGCTCACGCACTACCTCGCCGTCCAGGGCGAGTGCTGGATCCTGAATTCGCCCCTCGACCACGTCTTCACGCGCCTCGCGCCCCTTGCGCTCCTCATCGTCGTGCCCATGGCCGCCGGCCTTCCGATCCTCGGCGTGCGCCTGCGCGCCTGGAGCTCGAAGGACCCCGAGGAGGACCGCATCCGCACGCTCCTCGTCAAGGAGAGCCTCATCACCGACGAAACCCAGGGAGGCGCACGATGAACAGGAACAATCAGGCCGGGCAGATGAAGGCGCCCGGCTTCTGGTACACCTTCCTTCACACGATCAAGGCCTCCTTTCTCTCCCGCGACACGATCCTCATCTTCGCGGGCGCGATCGCCTTCTACCTGATCTTCTACGCCTGGCCCTACGGCAACCAGCAGATCCAGCACGTCCCGTCGGCCGTGCTCGACCTTGACCGCTCGGCCGCCGCCCGCCGTCTCGTCACGGCCATGGACGCTTCGCCCGCCATCAGCGTCGTGCGCATCACGCAGGACGAAGGCGAGGCGATGGAGGCCTTCAGGCGCGAGGAGTTCTCGGTTCTCATCACGATTCCGAAGGACTTCGAGAAGTCACTCACCCGAGGCGAGAACGTCACCGTGCACGTGCTCGGCAACGGCGCCTTCCCCGTGAAGGCCCGAGCCGTTCAGGCCGCGCTGGGCGGCGTCGTGACCGACAAGACGAAGCTCCTCGACGATGCGGCCGTCTATGCGACGGGGCTCCCCGGCACGAGCGTGCACTCGCACCATCAGGCCGCGCCCGGCCTTCGCGTGCAGTACATGTACAACGAGATCGGCGGCTACGGCAACTACACCGTGCCCGTCGTGGGTCCCGTGATCATTCAGGCCGTGATGCTCATGGCCATCACGATGGCGCTCGGCGGCTGGCTCGTCGCCGCAAGGCGCGAGCCCTTCGTGGAGGCCGCGCTCGACCGTCCGCTCCACAGGGGCGTGGCCGTCTGGCTCGCCTTCACGTTCATCACCTTCCTCTGGTTCGTCTACATGCAGGGGTTCGACTTCTGGTGGCACGAGTACGGCTCCATGCGCAGCGTCGCCGCGACGCTGGGCACCGGCCTGCTCTTCTCGGCCTCGGTCGCTTCCTTCGGCATGGCGGTCACGATCCTTCTGGGCTCGAACCGCTGGTCGAGCCAGGCCGTCGTGATGATCTCGGCCCCCGCCGTATTCATCTCGGGCGGCATCTGGCCCATGACGAACGTGCTGAGCGAGCCCGTCTTCGCGCTCTCGCTCTTCATTCCGACCTCGCCCGCGGTGCCTGCGCTCCTTGCGGCCTCACAGGACGGGGCCCTCACCGAGTCCATCCTTCCCTATTGGGGAATCCTGGGCATTCAGACGCTCTTCTATCTCTCGACGGCGCTCCATCTCGTGCACCGCCGCGGCTGGCGCGAGCCCTTCGTCAAGACCGACCGGCCCTCCGACTGGGACTATTGAGGCAACAGCACATGCAGTTCATCGATTCACACAGCCATCTCAACAGCGACGCCTTCGACGAGGACCGCGACGAGGTCATCGCGCGCATGAAGGCGGCGGGCATGGCGGCCGCCATGGTCATCGCCTGCGAGGACGACGAGCTCCCGAAGCTCGAGGCGCTCCTCGCGGAGCATCCGGGCTGGCTCTTCGGCGCCTGGGCGCTTCATCCCGAATTCCCCGACAAGCCCGAGCCCACCGTCGAGCGGATCGCCGAGATCTGTTCGCGCCCGGGGTTCGTCGCCGTGGGCGAGACGGGGCTCGACTTCTACTGGTGCAAGGAGCCGCTTGACTGGCAGCGCGCACGCTTTCGCCGCCACATCGAAGCCGCGAAGGCCATCGGCAAGCCCCTCATCATCCACGCGCGCGACAGCGAGCGCGAGGCGCTCGAGATCCTGCGCGACATGCACGCGGGCGACGTCGGCTTCGTGATGCACTGCTTCTGCGGCGACACGGACACGGCGCTCGCCGTCGTGGACGCGGGCGGCCACGTGAGCTTCACGGGCAACCTCACCTTCAAGCGAAACGAGGCGCTGCGCGAGACCGCGAGGGCGCTTCCGCTCGAAAGCCTCCTGCTCGAGACCGACTGTCCCTACATGGCGCCCGTGCCCATGCGCGGCAGGCGATGCGAGCCGCAGTACGTCGAATATGTCGCAGAATGTCTCGCAGGACTTTTCGGCGTTGACAAAGCGCACGTCGCCCGACAAACTACGGCCAACGCCGTCAGGCTCTTCCGCCTGCCCATCCGTCTTGAGGAAGCATAATCAGTCTATGAAAAAGCTCGCCGTTCTTCTTGCCGCCGCCCCGCTTCTTCTCTGCGCGCCCCTCGCATCGTCCGCCGACGCGTCGTCCGCAGGCGACGCGGGCGCCTTCGTCCTCTCCGAGGCCGAAGCCGATCAGATGGCCCGCAACACGCACGACTTCAATCAGGCGATCGCCGCCGGCAACGCCGCCGACGTCAGGCGCCTTCTCTCCACTGGCATCACGCCCAACATCGTGCTCGAAAACGGCGACACGCCGCTCACCTGGGCCCTGCGCAGCGAGTCGTGGGATCTCGCCCGCGTGCTGCTCGACGCCCAGGGCATCGACGTCAACATGGAGAACCGCTACGGCGAGACGCCGCTCATGCTCGCGGTGATCAAGGGCCGCGAGGCTGAATTCGACAGGCTGCTCAAGCTCGGCGCGAAGGTCAACAAGACCCGCGGCTGGACGCCGCTCCACTACGCCGCCACCGAAGGCCGCACCTCCATGATGAAGCGCCTCATCGAACTCGGCGCCGACGTCAACGCCCAGACGAAGGCGGGCATTACCGCGCTCGACATGGCCGCAAAGAAGCCGAGCCGCGAGGCCGTCATGATGCTCCTTCGCGCAGGCGCCTACCGCGACTACTGCACCGACAGGGGCATGTCCGCCGCAGACTTCGCCAAAAAGGCGGGCGACGAGGAGCTCGCCAAGTACCTCGCCGTCAAGACCTGCGCCGTCACGGGCCCCGCCAGACCCGAGCTCTACAGGCAGCCCGCCGGCATCACGCTCCGTCACTGACGCTCGTTCCCTCATGCACAGGCCGCCTGACGCACGTCCGCGCGGCCTTTCCACGACAATCCCGAGGATTCCTTCGTGTCCCACACGCCTCTTCCCCTCACCGCACTTGAACTTCTCTCCCCCGCCCGCGATGCCGACACCGGCATCGCCGCGATCGATCACGGCGCCGACGCCGTCTACATCGGCGGCCCCGCCTTCGGCGCCCGCCAGTCCGCGGGCAACACGATGGACGACATCGCGAGGCTCGCCGAGTACGCGCACCGCTACAACGCCCGCGTCTTCATGGCGCTCAACACGCTCTTCACGAACGAGGAGCTTCCGCGCGCCCGTTCGCTTGCCTTCGACGCCGCCAAGGCCGGAGTCGACGTCCTGATCGTTCAGGACATGGGCCTCATGGCGGGCCCGCTGCCCGACATCGAGCTCCATGCCTCGACGCAGTGCGACATCCGCACGCCCGAAAAGGCCGCGTTCCTCGAGAAGGCAGGCTTCTCGCAGATGGTGCTCGCGCGCGAGCTCTCGCTCGCCGAGGTCGCCGCCTGCCGCGCCGCGCTCCATTCGGCGCGCATCGAGTACTTCATCCACGGCGCGCTCTGCGTGAGCTTTTCGGGCCAGTGCTACATCAGCGAGGCGATCACGGGACGAAGCGCCAACAGGGGCGCCTGCGCGCAGCTCTGCCGCCTGCCCTACGACGTCTACACTGAGTCGGGCGAGCAGATCGCCCGCCGCAGCCACGTGCTTTCGCTGCGCGACAACAACCAGACCGACAACCTCGAGGCCCTGATTGACGCGGGCGTCTCGTCCTTCAAGATCGAGGGCCGCCTCAAGGACCTCGTCTACGTGAAGAACATCACGGCCTGGTACCGTCAGAAGCTCGATGCCATCATCGCGCGACGCCCCGAACTCTCCCGCACCTCCGACGGCGTCTCGACCTTCAGCTTCACGCCCGATCCCGAGAAGAGCTTCCAGAGGGGCCGAACCGACTACTTCGTGCACGGCCGTCAGTTTGAAAAGCCCTACGAACTCGCCCAGCTCGAGAGCCCCAAGAACACGGGCAGCCCCGTCGGCCGCTGCGAGCGCGTCGAGCCGGGCGAAATCCTCGTGCGTCCCGCTGCGGGCGTCTCGCTTGCCAACGGCGACGGCCTCACCTATCTCGGCGACGACGAGGAGATCCACGGCCTTGCCGTCAACCGTGCCGATCCCGCCGGCAGGGGCCTCGTCAGGCTCACGCTGCGCAACCGCCGCGAACTCCCCGAGGGGCTTCGCCGCGGCATGACGCTCATGCGCAACCTCGACCGCTCCTTCGTGCGCGAGCTCTCGGGCGAGTCCGCCGTGCGCCGCATTCCGATCGTCATGACCTTCCTCGTCGAGGACGACGCGCTCACGCTCATCGTGACCGACGGCCTCGAATGCGCCGAAGCTCATGTGGCGATGGATCTCGACGCCCCCTCGAACCCCGAGCGCAACAGGGAGACGCTCATCAGGAACCTCGGCAGGCTCGGCGACACGTTCTACACGGCCTCCGACATCTTCGTGCCCGAGGACCTCGACGTCTTCGTGCCCGCCTCGGTTGTCAACATGATGCGCCGCGAAGCCGTCGACGCGCTCACGAAGATGCGCGAGGAAGCCCGGGTCCGTCCCGGCCGCGCCCCCGTCGACGACGAGGCGCCCTATCCCGACCGCATCCTCGGCTTCGCCGCCAACGTCGCCAACGACGCCGCGCGCGAGTTCTACGAGCGCCACAGCGCACGCGTGACCGCGCCCGCCTTCGAGATCAAGCCTGTGGAGAAGGCGGACCTCATGACCTGCCGCCACTGCATCCGCGCCGCGCTCAAGCGCTGCCCGAAGATGCTCAAGGCCTTCCCCGAACTGCTCGAGAAGACGCCGCGCGAGGCCTTCAGGCCCGAGCCGCTCGTCCTCGTCAACTCGTCGGGCGAGCGCTTCGAGGCGATTTTCCACTGCAAGGCCGATCCCTGCTTCATGACGATCACGCACGCCGACGACGCGAGCGGCTCCCGCTCAGCGGGATAAAATGAAGGGTCGCCCCATCCTCCGGCTCCCAAACCCATGACGAACGACGAAGAACCGATCGAGCTCCTGATGCCATCCGCCGCCATGCAGCCCGTCCTTTCGGACCTGCGTGCCGCGCTCGTGCGCCTCGGCGACGTGAAGACCAGATCCGCGCCTCGCGTCTGGGACAACATTGACTTCGAGGGCACGGCCGCGAACATCGCGCGCTTCACGCTCTGGACGGAGGGATGGGACGAAGGCGTGATCCCCGCAGGCGACGTCAACGCCGCAAGCGACATCGGACACCGCCTCTCGGCCGAGCTTGAGATCATGTCGCCCGACGACCTCGAAGAACGCTTCCGCGTGATCGTCGACGGCGCACCCGTCACCAGGCTCTACCGCCGCATCTCCGACGCCCAGACCGTCAGCCGCCTGATGAAGGACACCATGGCGCTCGGCTGGTCGGGCTTCGACATGCTCGCGCTCTCGCCCGCCGAGCAGGAGACGATGCGCCGCAGGCGCATGTTCGTCGACGCCTTCCGCAACGACTTCGACTGGACGCGCCTGCGCGCCCTCGAGCTCTCCCAGGGCGCCGCGCTTCTCGAGGCCGCGCTCTACGTCGAGATGGTCCAGCCCGCCGACATCGAACGCCTGAGACACCGCATCGCGGGCGAGGCGATCGCGCGCTGCGCGAGCTGGACCGCATTCGCCCGTGCGCTTCTGTGCGCACGCACCTTCTGCAGCCTCAGGGACGGGGCGCTCAGCACTCGAAGCAGGATCGCGGAGGACGAGGCGAGGCTCACGGCGCTCCTCTCGGGCCCCTGGCAGGTCGCCTGGCCGCGCATTGCATCCTGATCTGATTTTTTACAAGCCCTCAAGGGAACTCCATTCCCTCGAGGGCTTTTTTCAGACTTTTTATCGCCCCCCCCGATAGGGTGCTTACTCCAGAGATGGAGTCATATTTGGCGAGCGACATGGTGACTCGCAGCTTCTGCCGCGTGTCCGGCACTCGTCTTTTCATCTCAGATTCGACGATACTGCGCTTCCAGCATTTCATTGAACAACATGGGTTGGCACAGAAATTCCTCGAGCGCACGGTAAATCTGACCACAGAGGCCGGAGCCTGTTCTTTTGATATGGTGGCAGCTGACGGTACCTTTATCGAAGCGCCGTCGTCAACAAAGATCAAGGCTCACGCCCGAGATCCTGAGATGGCTTCGGGCAAGAAGGCCAACATCTGGCATTTCGGAATGAAGGAGCACATTGCCGCCTGCTCCGAATCCGGGATCATCTACGGCACGGTCGCCGCACCGG
>ENA-UEPW01000459-UEPW01000459.1-human-gut-metagenome-genome-assembly--contig:-NODE-459-length-29610-cov-10.160295_pt1 | contig 29610 bp, 44 predicted proteins | sample MGYA00242935_ERZ507936 | MGnify/ENA primary metagenome ERZ507936 (study PRJEB26167, sample SAMN06115469) | human gut metagenome | host: Homo sapiens | place: China:Chongqing | collected 2016-06-23... | reverse complement strand
TTTTGCATTTATGACCTTACATCCTGTAAGCCTATATATTTCTTGCGCTTTTTGATATGCTTCGTCTGTTGCTTGATTACCGCTTTCTGATTCGCCCTGCTCTACTATTCCTTTCCCACATGAACACAGACAAAAAACGAGAAAAAATACAGTTGAATATGATAATAGCTTCTTCATGTTGTTTTGTTTTTAGTGATTTATAATATGTTTTTAATTGATAAAATATTCTCCACAATAAAAAGATGAATAATTTCCCGTTTTGGCAAGTCTATATCGTCATAGTCTGAATTCTCGCTACGAAGCAGGATTAAATTATCCGAATCTTTAGGATGCCTACGAACTCTCTTTATAAGCCTGTATTCATTCGTTATGATTAAATATACTTGTCCGTAGTTGAAATAGTCCCAACTTTCGATCTTCCTAATTACTACCCTGTCGCCCGAAGCTATTAGAGGTAACATACTATCGCCCGTAGCGAATATAATCTTTGAATCCGGGTTTATCTCCGGCGCGTCTATACTTCCTATCACTTTTTCGTCTGTAAATTCTATATCTCTACCACTTAGCCCGCATGTTGCGTCTATGTCGTATATTAATGCTCCTTTTCGTTTTGTTTCGCTTATTGCTGATTCGGAAATTTCAATTGTTTTTTGTTCTCGCTCTGCATTTCTTGTCATTGCTCCTTTCCCTGTGACAAGCCATTCGATATTTAAATCAGGAAATAAAACTGCCGTTTTTTCTATGACATCCGAAGAAATTGAAATTGACTTAGATGACATATACCCGATGGCTATTTTTGCTCTCTCTTCAAACTTATTTCTTCCAATCTTCTTAAATGAAAGAAATTCTTTTAATCTATCTTTTGTTGTCATAGTGAAAAATATCAGTATATTTGTATCGAGTTAGTTTATTTCCTTTAAAAATATCATTATGGAATTGATTCCTTATATCATAATATCATTAGTGTTATCACCGTTTGCTATATTTATGATTTTGGCTGGGATGCATTTGGTTTGCCTGATTGTATCTCATGGATCATATAAAGAAGCCGAGGAGCTTGAATGTCAGAAGCGGAAAGCCGAGATTGAACGCCTAGGGCAAGGTTTAAAAAAGAATTGTCCATGTGTTTATCGTGTGATTTTTCCCGATCAACAAGTTCCCAACAATTAACAATAAGTCTGGCAATATCACTTAATGTTTCCGCCTCATTTAAACTTATTGCGTATTCTGACATTGTATTCAATGTCCTTATCATGCTTGGAAAGTCTTTAGTTGCATAATCCACTTTTAGCCCAATGCCAGTAGCTTGATATAGAGTAGCAACAGAAGCCTTAGCGGCAGAAATAGATAAATCTTCTTTCACTTTATTTGTTCTTTCGTCGAACATTTCTTTCATTCTTTTATCCAAAGTGGCAGAATTGTATATTTGATACCCTAATACTATTACTACCCCTATACTCATTATTGTCACTGATACGCCTATCGCCCACGCAAGCCATGAGTCAGATAGTGTTAATGTCTCTACTCTAAAATGCGCATAAATTATAGACCCTATAGACAATATTATTGCTATAATCGACAGTCGTTCTTTTTTAATCTGTTTATTCATTTAAAGTCTTAATATATATTAAATCAGTGATAAATATCAGTATTTATTTTGCTAGTGATATATTTCACTATATCTTTGTCGCATCAAAGTTAATCAATCAATCAAGAACTAACAAATAAAAGTATAGAATTATGAAAGCAGGAATGATCGGAGACATAGAATTTAAAAAAGCAGGAAGCGAAACAGTATGTTGTGTTAGCTTGATTAATACAACAGCCGGACAAAGATTCTTAGCGTGTACACTTTCTAGTAGCAAGACTTTCAAAACGTTCAAAGGCGCGGAGAAGTTTATGAACTCATCCGGATACCAGAAGATTTAATATTAACTCGTAGCCCTTCGGGGCTACATAATAAATACGATTATGAAAGCAACTAGCACTTTAACCAGAAAGACAGCCTTAGAGATATTAATCGAAAGCCGTGATAAGAACGCCATTAATGCGTTAATTGCGAAAAAAGAAATAGCATTAGAAGAGGCTATTAACAATGCTGAATGGTATGCAAGTATCGGGCTTGACGGAATGGCAGATGATGAAGTAGCAAGGCAAGAAAAATTAATTAGAGATATAGAGCGATTGAGAGCAGCAATTTAATATTAATCCGTAGCCCTTCGGGGCTATTAAAACCACTCTGGGAGATTTTTCGCTATAACATATACTATTAAAGAAATGAATGATAATGAGAAGAATACATAAGTCAATATGTCAAAAAATAAAAAGGTTTTTGACTTGCCTTTTAAAGAAGTGGGATCGGTATTGGCACCGGAGACTATATTTTGTAACCGTTTATAATCTTCCAGTTGGCGGCGTTTTGACCGGAAAATATCATAGTATAGCGCGATTGCTACGCTTAGAATGCCCAGTGTTAGCAATATTACGGTCAAAACAAAAAGGACGCGTACCGGGTAAAATTCGCGGCTATTATTGGATAATGCTACTAAAGCCCCCAGAAGACCAGCCCCCGCAATTAATATATTATAAAACCACGTTGAGCGAGTTTTTAAATATTGCTCCTTGGACTGAATGTACTTTTTAGCGGCGTTAATCGCTTTTGGATTCTTTGTATTACTTTTATGCAAAGCTAATAAAATAAATATTACGACAATGAACACAACACCAATTAAACCGACACTGCAAGCGATGGAAGTAGGGCGACAAACCTACTTCCCCCGCAACCGCAGAAAATCAGTGAGAACGACCGCATCCGATTTAAAAACCGATGAAGGAAAGATTTTTAAAACTTGGATCGACGGAGATAACATTTATGTTGAACGCAAAGAATAATACGACAATGGGACGAACTAGGGTAACCGGAAAAGTTGAGCCAGTAATAAAGAAGTGGCTTAGTAAAGATGAAGCAAAATCCTATATAGGATGCTCGGATGATTTTTTGAGAACGTTACGGGAAAAAGCCCTCGTTTCCTTTTCTCAATTTGGAAAAATGATCTGGTACGATTTATCAAGTATAGATAGATTCATACAGAGTAATAAGGTAGTATAAAACAAACACCATGCTAACACTCAAACAAAGTCCCGCCGCTATCATCTTAATGCTTTTAGCGTGTAGCCTCGCAGAAGGCGAACCGAAACCGGGCAAATTAATTATCGCACTATTAATCGTTTTTATCACGGTTATCTACGTGCTAGTCTGTAACTATCTAAATACGAAACGACATGGCGGCGAATCCTCAATGTATCGGTAATTGCCGAATTTGTACGGTTCTTGGCGCGTGTCCTTCTGATACTCTGGTTTGCGAAGACTGCGGCGAAGAGATCGAACCGGGCGAAGAGATAGAATTAGAGGTCGAAACGTACGAACGTGGCAGGCGCGGCACGAAGATGATTACGGTTTGCGCTCGCTGTTATGAGTCGCTTTATCAGGGTGGAAACGATAACTTTTAAACAACAAGATAATGACACACTGGAAAACTCAATTTAATTATGACTATCTAGGCGCTTACAGCCTACCGGATGGGAAAGATATAATCCTCACTATCCGCGAAACGAAAAAAGAGCAGGTAGTCGGCGCGTCTGGAAAGAAAGAAGAATGTTTCGTCGCTTATTTCTTCGAAAATGTGAAACCGATGATCCTCAACCGGACGAACTGCAAAACATTGACGAAAATTTTCAAGAATCCGAATTTTGAGTCATGGATAAACAAGCAAATCCAAATCGGAGCGGTATTAGTTGACGCTTTCGGCGAAAAGGTTGATTCGCTCCGTATTCGTCCATTCATCCCGAAAGTAGAAAAAACACTTCCTACGGTTGAAACCGGATCGGCAATTTGGAAAAATATCCTCGACGGTCTGGCGGGTGGCTTTACGGTCGCGCAAGTCCAGACGAAATATAAACTAACTAAAGAACAAATCAAAGAACTAGTAGCACATGAAATCAAGTGAACAAAAAGAAATCGAATGGAAGGAAAAGAGACAAGGCAAAATAACTGCCTCTACGCTTCCCGATCTAATGAAATCGGGAAAGGGTTGCCCGTTCGGTAAAACTTCCCTAGATGCAATGTACGCGGTTCGCTACGAGCGTAGAACCGGGACGATGCGAGAAAATGGAAACAACAAGGCGTTTGACTGGGGGCACGAAAACGAACCGCTAGCAGTAGAATGGGTACGTACTCAATTAATGAATGAAATCAAATCGTGTACAACTGATTTTAACGATATTGTTTTCAATGAACCGTTTGAAGGATTCGGAGATTCACCAGATTTCTATGTGTACGGATTCGACGGAAAAGTTATCGCTCTGGGAGAAATCAAGTGTCCAATGTCGCAAGGAAAAATCGAATCACTGCAATTCGGAAACACTATCGACGAAAAGGACGAATATTATTGGCAGTTCCTCGGTCATTTCCTCGGTCGCCCGGACGTAGATAAGTTGTATTATGTCATTTATGACGGTTATGTAAATGACGGTCGAATACTTGAAATGAACCGAGCCGATCATGCCGACAATATAAAGAAGCTCTACGACCGCATCCGAATAGCTAGCGAGATTGTAGACGAATCTATTCGCTCCGGTCTGGACTTGCTTGATTGCGTTGATAAGGCAAAAGAGGTACTAGATTTAAAGTTGCAGATTGAATCACTAAAGCCGGAAGCAAGGAATAGCGTTCCGGTAAAGAATCAGATTTATAAGTTACGGAAGGAATTGCGCAAACAGACGAAGAAAGTACCGTCACAACACTAACACAACACGATTAATTACATTTTTATAAACACTTTAATAAACACGAAATTATGCACAATTGGTTTTTAACAAAAATCCGTTACGAGAAAGTAATGGAAAACGGAATGCAGAAGAAAGTAACCGAACCCTATCTGGTAGACGCACTCAGTTTCACCGAAGCAGAAGCGCGAATAATCGAAGAAGTAACGCCGTTTATCTCCGGTGAGTTCACCGTATCCGATATTTCCCGCGCACATTATAGCGAGATATTTACGAGCGAAGAAGATTCCGCTGATAAATGGTTTGCCGGGCGACTTGCTTTCACTACGCTTGACGAGAAAAGCGGCAAGGAGAAACGGACTTATACAAACGTACTCATACAGGCGGCGGACATTCACGACGCAATGAAGAAGCTCGATGAGGGTATGAGAGGAACGATGGCGGAGTATTCTTCGATTCTTCTCAAAGAAACGGCGATTGTAGATGTTTATCCGTATGAAGCTAAAAAATAAATACTTTACCAAATATTATTATTAACCAATAATGTCGCCGAAAAGGACGGCGTGAGGTGAAAGCCCTCGTATTTAAGTTTTAAGTTTAATGTTCTACGTCTAATCAGCGTAGTGAATATCTGGTTAGACGACAAATAATTTTAAATATATGGCAAAGTATAACAATGTAAAGATAGACGGATACGACTCTAAAAAGGAATATCGACGCGCTAAGGAATTAAAACTACTCGAAAAGAAGGGCATTATAACCGGACTTCAAGAACAAGTAAAATTCGAGCTTATTTCGCCTCAATATCATTTCTACGAAGTGCAAGGAGCGCGGAAGATGCTACACAAAAAAGAGCTTCTCGAACGGGGCGTTTACTACATCGCGGATTTCGTTTATTATCGGGATGGTGAGTATGTCGTCGAAGATACGAAAGGAGTTCGGACAAAGGAGTATATAATCAAACGTAAACTCATGCTTTACGTTCATGGAATCAAAATAAAGGAGATATAAGAATGAAGAAGAAAACACCACAGAAGCCAGTAAAACACGATTGCCGGACATGTAGGAACGGCGGGAAAGAGAATAATTTTATTTGTTATTGCTCCGTCCTGAAAGTAGGTCGGGCGATAGGGATAAGAGTTTGTAGTTATTATGTCGCTCGATAGACTTTATAAGTGTGATGAATATAGACGGATATACGCTAACCGAAAAGATGCGAAAAGCGAGACGACGTTTCAGATTTACCGCCACCGAACAAGCCCTTTTTTACGAATTAGTGGCTATTTGTAATGGCGAAGATTGGCGGGACGTTTTCGATTGCTCGAACATTGAACTTTGTTTTGCGCTTAACGTGAATGAGAAAACACTAATAAAAGCTCGCGAGTCTTTAATAAATGCAGGATTAGTCTATTATAAATCTGGAAAAAACAAACGTGTCATTAGCTCGTATTCTTTCGTGAAGGAATTTAAAACTACTGTAACAACTACTGTAAATTTTACAGTCAATCAAACAGCCAATGAGACAGCCAATAGTACAGGGGATAGTACAGGAGTTAAGGGAGTCAATGATACAGGGGATAGTACAGACTATAATAAACTAAAACAGAAACCAAACATAAATATACTCTCTAAAGTCTCTCATGGAGATTTTGATTTTATATCTAATGAGTTTTTAGAGACGTTTACTCTTTGGCTTGAATACAAGAAAGACAGGCGGGAAAATTACAAATCGGAAAAGTCACTCAAAGCGTGTTACAACAAATTAGTGAAATTGAGCAAAGGTAATCCGGCGGTCGCATCTCAAATCGTAGATGAATCGATTGCGAATAATTGGGCGGGATTTTTTGAACTAAAGAACAATAAAAACGAATATGGAAACAAGAAGCAAACAGACTCTACCGATAGCGGCGATTCTATCATACGGACTACCGTACTATGACGAGCCGATAGAAGTAGAAAAGCGCCCGGAATGGTTTAAGGCGTGTTGCAAATACGTTTGCCCCGGCTTTAAGATTGACGATTCGAATAAAAACTTAATGAATCAATTGTTTTTATACACAGAGGGGCGATCCGGGAAGCTAGACGCGAATAAAGGGCTATTGTTACGAGGCGACATCGGTACGGGAAAAAGCACTATTATGCAGATTTTAAACCGATATAGCTATTTCACACGTGGCAAAGCAAGGGGCGGCTATCCGGTCGGTGGTTTTAGAGTCGATTCGACTTCTGGCATTGCAAACAGTTTTTCGATGCGTGGAAAAGATGCACTAGAATTGTATACTTACAACAACGGTACGCCGCGAATGATTTGTTTTGATGAACTAGGACGCGAGCCAATCCCGGCAAAGTATTTCGGTACTGAACTAAACGTGATGCAGTATATTTTCCAATGTCGGTACGAGTTGAGACATGAGGCAATAACCCATGTTACAACGAACTTAACGATTAAGGAAATACAGATTATTTACGGCGCGTATATAGCGGATCGGATAAATGAGATGTTCAATGTCTTAGCCTTGAACGGAGCTAGTAGAAGATAATTAATACAACGAAATCATGCGAAGCAGAAAAAAGAAACTTGTGTACTTTAAAAAGATTCCGGTTCGCGTCGATCTGGAACAATGGCAAAGGCTCGATAAGATTCGCGCTGACTACCATTTCAAAAGCACATACGAGATTATGCAGTACATTTTAGGCTGCTTTCTTCGGGTTGCTGATCCGATGCCAGGCGATGATGAAGAAGAAGTACTACCAGACGAAATCAAAGAAATGTTTTACGATTTATCACAGGCGGAACGACATTTCGAGTATGTAAAACCAAAACGAAAACTACCACAATACAAGGTAGACGAGATGAACGGACAAAAACGATTAGAAGGATTTTAATATGGTTAAAAAACTATCAAACACAAATTATTTGCGCGACGTATCAGTAGACCCCGTCGCAGTAAACGAACGGAACCGGAAGTATATCGACCGATTTGTTTCAGAGAATTATAACGGCTTAGTTGCCAAGTTTTCACCCTTAGACGGTACGATAAATTCAAGCGCTTTCGGAGCACTCGACAAATTAAACTCTACGATTATCTCGCTCTATACTGATCCGAATTTACACTTTGCGGATTGGGAGCATGCGAAACAATATCTATCGAGCAAATTTACAGAAAAGGCAATTCGCGTTCCGGTGAAGAAGCCTGTAAAAAGCGAAGTAATAGAGAACGAGGACGAATTTATTAACGATTAATATTATTGTTTCAATGAAAGACGTAGAACTATTTAACGACCATTTCCAGAACTATAAAACATACGGTATTCCGAAAGCGCAACTAATCATTGCGGATATTCCCTATAACATCGGGAAGAACGCGTACGGCTCTAATCCATCTTGGTATATCGACGGAGACAATTCTAACGGAGAAAGCGAATTAGCCGGAAAAGAGTTTTTCGATACCGATAAGGATTTTCGAATTACTGAATTTCTTCACTTTTGTAGCAAGATGCTCGTTAAAGAGCCGAAAGAAAAAGGAAAATCGCCCTGTATGATTGTCTTTTGCGAATTTGAACAACAATTCGAGCTTATACAGAAAGCGAAGGAATACGGACTTAGCAATTATATAAACCTCGTATTTAGAAAGAACTTTTCGGCACAAGTTTTAAAGGCTAATATGAAGGTCGTTGGTAATTGTGAATATGGTGTGCTCTTGTATCGGGACAAACTGCCAAAGTTCAATAATGGCGGTCGGATGGTATTTAATTGTTTCGATTATCCTAGAGACACAGATACACCGCGAATTCATCCGACACAAAAATCAGTTCCGTTGCTTGAACGGTTGATCGAGCTTTTCACCGATGCGGGTGATACTGTGATAGACCCATGCGCCGGAAGTGGGACAACATTACTTGCAGCCGCTCAATGCGGGCGAAAAGCATACGGATTTGAGATAAAGAAGAAGTTCTATGCAGATGCGAATAAAATCATTTTGTCGCGGATGCAGCCTAGAATGTTTGTGTAGAATGGTAAAAACTGAAAATATTTAGATTAGCTATACAGAGATTGAAGAACTACTGTATAGCTAAAATCTAAAAGTTGCATGTATTTTAAACTCGTTTAATAACTATAAATTGCCCTTTCTCTAATTTAGATGTTAATTCTTTATATTTTCTGAATGCTTCATCTTCGGTTAACAAAAAGTAAACTGAGTCGGTCATAATCGTAGTAAAGCTTCTGGGATCACATTGATAGAGAATAAAACCAAATAAATATTGTTCCATAGATATAAAATAAAAATAGAGTTATTATAACGATTCAAATATAATTATTTTATTTAAGGAATAAAAGAAATAGCAATAAATAAGCCTTTTTCGGGTTTTATAAACCATATAAAGTAATGAATCAAACACAGAATAAGCCAAAGTATTATTATTCCCCTCGCTTCAATCACTTCAATATCTATCGACAGGATTCGGGTAAAGATACGTATGTTGATTGTGTGGCTACACAGGAAGAAGCGAAACGGAAAGTCTACGAGTTAAACGGATGGAATTACAAACCTAAAAATAGCACGGTAAAATGAGTAAAGTAAAACAGTACATTGAACAAGCCACAAACGAGCGCATCCGCTCGCGTGGCTTAATCCGAAAAGTCGCTATCGAAGCGGCTCGGATACAGAGAGACGAAACGAGGCGGCAAGCTATCGAAGTGTATAAACAAATGTGTCCGTCTAAGAACTGCAAAGGTTGTGCGAGTCGGGTTCATAAACAGGAAACGCAATCGACCCGATGCGATGGGAATTGCGCCCGGATTAGATTACTTATTAACGGACTGGATCGGATCGAAACGTTATGTATATAATCAGGCGTATTCAATGCAAATCGGGCGATGTGTCCGAGACGCATTTAGTTGAGATCGAAACGGACGACATCGAGGCGACACGAAAGGAGTTGCACGATTGTTATCAATGTGATAAGATTCTTTTTAATTATGATGAATTATGAGTAGAAACCCGCATTACATTAAGATGATTAACTCCAATCGTTGGAAGTTACTCCGAGCTAAGAAGCTGCAAAGCAATCCAGTTTGTGAAGTGTGCGAAGCGAACAATCGCAGTACACTTGCAACCGAAGTACATCACACCGTCCCGGTTGAGTCTGTGTCGCATGAACTCGGAATGAGACAACTAATGTTTGATTATAACAATCTGCAAAGCCTCTGCCATTCATGTCACTCTGATATACATCGACGTGCTTTCAGTCATTCGAACGAGGCGGTTCAGGCGAATAATAAACGAATGACGGAACGTTTTGTTGATAAGTTTTTGTAACAGTAGTTTGATAAAAATATAAAAAGGGCTGAACTTAAAGTTATTTTAAGTTGGCTCTTTTAATATATTTATTGGGGTCTTTTTCTCCGAAGATATTTATTTATTGTTTCTTTGTTTCTTTTTTTGAAGAGTGTATAAAATGATACTCTTTTTGAATTTTGGTATCTTATCAATAAAGAGAACTCATCTAATCTCTTAGGACGAAAATATAGCTCGGGATTGGGGATGCTTAGCCCTGGATAATAAGTTTTCTCTCCGTTTTCAATAGTATATCTTCGCAATTCATCAGGTTTAGTTAGAAATGAGGTTGTTATCTCAAATCTTTTTTCTTCATTTTTATCTAAGTGACTTTGTTCACCAAACATTTTGTTTCCTTCTTTTACGCCATCAAATAAAGGAAGTAAGTCTTTGTGATAAACTTCACTTATTGATATATTCCAAGCTGTATATTCAGATACATTCTTTAGTATACATTCATACCTCCAAGTTAACATATAGCTATTGTTCGGAAAAATTCTTCTTGAAGTAAATTCCGTACTAATTTGTAAATTCAGTTTAGGACGTTCACCAACATATTTATTATACATAGTACGAGAAAACCATGCTACAGCCAATCCTACGAGCGGAAATACAACATAAAAAATAAAATTTTCCATTGTTTTTTATTTTATAATCTTGCTGCAAAGATAAAGATGTTTCTTGTTTATATCAATGGGGGCTGTTTTTTTATTTTTTAACGCGATACGCTAAACCCACCTCACCCCATATTTACACGCGCGAGTAATTTTTGAAACGAGGGGGTACACGTTGGGGGTGAACTTTTTGCGCGCATCTTCCGAGCTACCAAATACTTGCGAACTTTTCTTATATGCAAAAAGCCTATAAAAATGTGTGATTTGGACGACATAAAAGAAAAGATTCGTGTAGCGATGGAGTCGCAAGGAACATATACGGAAGATTTAGACCTCTGTATAACTCTTTGCGCGGGTTCGTATATGGCGTTTCAAATCGCACTAAACGACATCTCAAAAAAGCGCATGAAGTCATACGTGAAAGAAGTATCCCGAGAAAATAATGATAAACTTACGGCGCATCCTGCTTTCAAAGTTCTATTCGATGCGCTCGAAGCAACACGCAAGCAATTACGCGAACTTGGTTTGACTTTCCAAACGCTATCCGCGTCTGACGACGACGAAGTAAACGACCTGATTAACGAGGTAAACAAAATAGATCGCGATGGAGAAGGAGAATAGAGATAAACTGATAGCGTTAAAGCGGTTGGTTATTTCCGACTTGCAAAACATCGACGTTGATTTGTATAAGCTAAACAAGGCAGACGAAAGGTTAAATGTGTATATCAAAGGGTGTATAGACAATCCGGACGCGCACAACCTTTACGAGTTGCTAGCCGTTCGACGTTTCTTTGTGTTCCTTGATAAATACGAGTTTCGCATCAAGGAAGTAAAAAAGTTCGTTACGTTCTACGAGCGTTTGAAGTTCTCCGGTACAAAGGGAAAGACTAGATACAAACTGACTCCGATACAGGTGTTTCAGTTCTCTAACATTCTAGCATTTTATAAGTCCGGCACAAACAAACGTTTGATTCGTGAAGCTCTTTTATTCGTTCCGCGTAAATTCAGCAAGACAACAAGCGTAGCGAGTCTTTCAATAAACGATTTGCTATTCGGTGATGCAAACGGACAAACATACGTTGCTGCAAATTCGTATAATCAGGCGAAAATCTGTTTTGACGAAATAAGAAACATATTAAAGTCTCTCGATCCAAAGTTCCGACACTTTAAAATCAATCGAGAAATCATATATAACCGCATAAAGGGAAAAACATCTTTTGCCCGTTGCTTGGCTTCCAATCCCGACAAACTCGACGGACTTAACGCAAGCATGGTAATAGTAGATGAGTATTCGCAAGCCGATAGCGCCGCGTTGAAGAATGTACTAACTTCTTCAATGGGCGCACGGCTCAACCCTTTAACCGTAGTTATAACGACCGCCTCGGACAAAGAAACAGCGCCGTTTGTCGAGATGCTGAAAATGTATAAAGCAATCCTACGCGGTGAGATTGAAAATGACTCCATATTTGCGCACATCTTTGAGCCGGACATAGACGACGAGGAAGGCGATCCGGCAACATGGCGCAAGGTGCAGCCGCATATGGGAATAACCGTTTATGAAGAATTTTATATCGACGCATACCAGAAGGCTTTATATAGCGCACCGGATGCGCTAGAGTTTCGGACAAAGTTACTTAATGTGTTTGCGGTTGATTCTACAACAAAATGGATAGAGGCGAAGCAGATAGAGGAACGGTTCAAAGATATTAGAATAGAGAATATCGGAACTTATCCGTTAACAATGGCGGCAGTCGATTTGTCCGTCCGAGACGATTTTTCTACGGTCACTTATAATATCTATTCAGAAAATAGCGGTTCTTTTCACTCGCATACAGATTATTATTTCCCTGCCGGAGCCCTAGCGAATCATCCGAATCGGGAACTTTACGAAGGTTGGGCGAAAGCGGGTTATTTGATTCTTTGCGATGGAGATATTATCGACTATCAACAAATCGTAAATGACATATTATCACGGGCTAAATACCTTAAAATAATGGGAATCGGATACGACCCGTATAAATCGGCTGAATTTGTGAACCTTCTTACTTATTCCGTAGGCGGTGCGAGCGAATATATAAAGCCTGTTAAACAGACATACGGAACGTTTACAAGCCCTATCGAATCTTTCGAACTTGCTCTGTATCGGAACAAACAGACTTTTAGCCCTAATCCGATAACTCCGTTCTGCTTTGGTAATGCGGTATTGGATGAGGATAGGAACATGAATAAGAAGCCAGTCAAGAAAACGCATAACGCGAAGATTGATTCGACAATAACAAACCTAATGACATTCTATTTATTTAATAACATGGAAGTATGAAACTATCTTTTAATTTTGAAATGGGACGTTCAAAGACGCAAGAACGCGCCTTAAATGCAGAGGCAAACACGACGGATAAAGATGCGGCGATAAATACCCGGTTACCATCATTGCCCGGTCAGCCAATAGATGTACATAACAGCAATCAAGCAATGAAACTTTCCGCCGCATATAGATGCACCTCTATTCTTTCGGGAACTATCGCATCTTTGCCGCTTATCATTAAGCGGAAAAAGGACGGATATTTTTCACCGGATGAAGAAAACGAATTGTATTCTATATTAACCCGTATGCCTAACCGACGAATGAATAGTTTTGAAATGGTTAGGAATATGGTTGTTCAAATTGTAAATCAAGGAAATGCCTACATTGTTATCCGCCGGAAGTTCGGTAATGTCAGCGAACTTGTATTATGCGCAAATAATACAGTAACCTATGACAAGTTGAATGATGTTTATATTATTTCTGACCCATATAACCGGATATATGGGCGTTTTGAACCCTACGAAATAATCCATCTTAAAAATAATAGCTTGGACGGGGGATATACAGGAGTAAGCACAATAATGTACGCTAGCCGTATATTTTCCATAGCCGCGAGCGCCGACAATCAGAATTTGCGAACCTTTCAGAATGGAAGTAAAATAAAAGGGATTGTTTCCGGCGTAAAAGAGACAAATAAAGGGTTGCCGGGTGCGGGGATGACGGACATTCAACTTTCTACGGTTGGGGATCGCATAGAGGAACAACTAAACACAGGAAGAGACATTATTTCAGTTCCCGGCGATGTTGGATTCCATCAACTTTCTATCAATCCGGTTGATGCACAGTTATTGGAAACAAAGAAATTTAGTATTCTTGATATATGTAGATTCTACGGGGTTCACCCAGATAAGGTATTTGCCGGACAATCTACTAATTACAAGGCTTCTGAAATGAGCAATGTTTCTTTCTTGACTGATACGCTGCAACCGATATTGAAACAAATCGAGGCAGAATTTAATTATAAACTGATTCCTAATTCAGTCGCTAATTTATATAGTATTTCATTTGATTTATCATGCTTGTATCAAACCGATTTAACGACGCAAGCGAGTTATTACAAGGCTCTGGAAGAAATGGGCGCTCATTCTCCAAATGATACACGTAGAGCATTAGGAAAGCCACCCGTTGAAGGGGGCGACAAAGTATTTATTTCTTGCAACGTTCAACCAATCGAGGCGGCTAGTCAAAAAGTAGAGCTACCAAAGAATGAGGAAACAAACATATAGTAAAACGATATTTGTAAAATGGAAATACGAAGTTATACAGAATTAGGCGCTCCAAAAGTTGGAGACGGAAGAATAATCGAAGGTTACGCCGTGGTATTCGGTCAGGAAAGCCGCGTATTGTACGACAGGGAAAAGCAACGCGCCTTTGTTGAGGTAATCGAAAAAGGAGCTATAACAGAAGAATTGTTGCGTAATAGCGATGTTAAAGCCCTGTTGGATCACAATAAACAAAGATTATTAGCCCGCTCTAATCGCGGTGCGGGTACTTTGTCGCTTGAACTTGATGATTACGGACTAAAATACAGGTTTGAGGCTCCTAGTACTCCCGACGGAGATTTCGCCGTAGAAATGATTAAACGCGGTGACATTTTCGGTTCATCCTTTGCGTACGCTTTAAATGAAAAGGACAAAACCAAAGTTTCATATTCTATGAAAGACGGGATATTACTTCGTGCCGTGCACAAGATTGATAGAATTTCCGATATATCGCCTGTTGTCGATCCTGCTTTTTACGGAACGGATGTAACCGTTCGTAGTATGGACGATGCGATAGCGGAGTTGTCCGGCGAAAATAGAGACTATTTAAATGAACTTAATAATTTACGTAAATCAATTTAAAACATGAGAAAAGAATTTGAAACTATTGCTCAATATAAAGAGCAAATGCGCGCTATGTTGGATAAAGCAGAAGCCGAAAAGAGAGCACTTAATGCAAACGAAAAAGAACAGTTCGAGCAGTTGAAAACAAAGAAAGAACTTTTGGAAATGAAAGTCGAACGCCGTGCGCTTGAAGATATTAACGCGGGGTTGGTATCAGACCGTCGAGTGTTGTTTTCACAGGCTGTTTTTGATGTCGTGAATCATCGTTCTTTGGAAGAATACAACGGAGTTGTATCGGAAGGTGGAATCAAAGTTGTAGAGCGTGCGGTAACTGTAACAGATACAACCGATGCGGCTAGCATGGTTCCGGTTACAATCGGTGAAATCATTGAACCGCTAGAAAAAGGCTTGATTATTGATAAACTTGGTATCAAGATGCAAAGTGGGCTTGTAGGTGACCTTGTTTTCCCGACATTGGCGGCTGTTGAGGCAACAATACAAGGCGAAAATGTTGCGGTAACCGATACCGAATTGAACATCGACAAAATCAAGGCTTCCCCTAAACGTGTATCTATTTCTATTCCGGTTTCAAAACGTGCAATCAACCAAACGAACTACTCTTTGCAGGACGTAGTTTTAAAACAAATCTCGCTCGGTGTTGCCCGTACTTTGAACAAATGGATGTTTTCGGGGACTGCATTGTCTGGTGCAAGCAACGGGGTATTTGTTAAAACAAAACCGAGTGTTGAATATACAAATGAGTTGACGTTTGCAAATGTTGTTTCGCTTGAATCTACCGTCATGGATGCGGGCGTAGATGTTACAGACGGTACAGCCGCCTACGTTTGCACTCCGAAAGTGTACGGCGCTTTAAAGTCCACTCCAAAAGCGGCGGGGGCTGCTGAAATGATTTGTCAAAACGGTATGGTGAACGGTTATCCGGTTCTTGTTACTAACTACATGGATGCCGATTCTATCGGATTCGGCGTATTCTCTAACGCTGCTATCGGTCAGTTCGGCGATATGGATTTAGTGATAGACCCGTACACCGGAGCGAAAAGTAATATCGTAAACTTTGTATTGAATACAGATTACGACATTGTTGTAGCTCGCCCGGAAGCCTTTGCCATCGCAAAGAAGAAAGCGGCTTAATATTATCTGATTATTGATATTGAAAGGGCTTTGGCTTCACTGCCTTAGCCCTTTCTTAATTACTTGAATATGGAGAAATACGTAACACTTGAAGAGCTTAAACAGCATTTAAACGTCGATTTCGACACTGACGATACATATATAACCGGACTTATCGAACCCGTTCAACTTCTTATCGAATCGTATCTAAATAATCCGCTAGATACTTACGTTAAGGACGCGAAGATAGATCGGCGTATCTGGCACGCAATCCGCATACTCATAGCGAACTACTACGCAAACCGTGAATCGGTAACATTCGCCACGCCGCAAGTTATTCCGGGACACGTAGAACTACTACTGCAACCGTTAAAACGATACACGTAATGCAAGCGGGATTATTAAACGAAATGATCGGCTTTTACCGTAGCGAGTCAAAGCGCGATAATCTGGGCGGCACGTCTGAAAGTTGGGTGAAAGTATTTGATAAACGCGCATACATTCGCTTCAAGTCTGGCGCACGCAAAGAAGCGAACGGAGAGATATACAATACGACTGTTAATACAATAATGATTCGCATCTGCAAGGAGATAAACGCTAAAATGCGGATTGAGTACGACGGACAGAAATACAAGATTTTATCTATTAACCACGACCGGAAGCAGCAAGCAACGGTTATAGAAGCAGAGGTAATTAATGAGTAATGATAACTACACCGGGCGGAACCTGTATCGCGTTGAGGTGGACGCAACGAAAGTAAATGAACTATTGAAACGGCTAAACGATAAAGAAGCAAAGAAGGCGATTTCGTCCGCTCTTAGAAAGTCGATTCTTATCATTCGCAAACAGGCGCAGGAAAATCTAGTTTCTGCTGTTACCGATGCGGAATTTGGAAGTTCTAAGAACGGCGTATCATTCAAACCGTTAAAGAACGAAATAAATGTAGCAGTTTATCGTAATGCTTCCGGCGCACGGGTTGACCTGATCGACCGCCGCAAAAAGGGATCGCGCGCCTATATGCTGAAATGGTTTGAATCGGGTACAAAAGAACGAGCTACCAAAAAAGGAGCGAATAGAGGTATTATAAACGCTTCTCACTTCTTTTCTAACGCAGTTAAATCAAAGCAGGCAGAGGCGGAAAGCTCATTAGAGAAAAATATAATTGATTCAATAACGAAAATAGCGAATAAAAAGAAATGAGTTTATCAATAGGCGCGCACGTATATAAGAAGTTATGCGACTCTACGGAGTTGACAGAATTAGTTTCTGATAAAATCTATGCAATCTCAACCAAAACGGAAACATCTTTTCCGTTCGTGATTTATCGACGCGGCTCACTGACACCGGAATACACGAAAGATAGATACGGCACAGGTGATACTGTTTCGGTTGAGGTTGTCGTAGCTAGTGATAACTATTTAAACTCTGTAACCATCGCGGAAGAAGTCCGTAAATCGCTCGAGAACAGACGAGGAAGTTATGACGATTTCGATGTAATAGATGCAAAACTATTGAGTGCGGACGAGGATTTCATCGAAGATACTTTCATTCAAAGACTCGTTTTCTCTTTTAAAACTGAATAATTAACTAAAACGATAAAATTATGAGCAAAGCAATGGCAGTATTAGGCAAGGACATGATGTTATTTGTAGAGGCTAAAGCATTGGCTTTGGCAACTTCCTGCAAACTGGGTTTGTCGGCTGAAACAATCGACACACAAAGCAAAGATTCGGGCATCTGGACGGAGAAGGACATCAAGAAACTTTCTTGGAACGCTTCAAGTGAAAACGTGTTTAGCGCGGACGCAGACGCAAACAGTTACGATAAATTGTTTGCGTTGTTCATCGCACATAAGCCCGTAACTCTGAAATTCGGTATTGTTGGCAATCCCGATGTTAATGAAATGCCCGCCGCAGGTTGGACACTTGCGAATGGTGCATATACCGGAAAGGCTGTAATTACTTCACTGGAAGCAAATGCACCGGACGGGGATAAAGCGACTTTCTCGATTTCTTTCGAGGGAACTGGGGCACTAACAAAAGAGGCGGTTAGTAAGTAATCACGGGCGGCGTTTTGCCGCCCTCTAAAGCAACTATTCAATGAAAACAATATCACTTAACGGAAAAGAATTTATCTTGAAATATACGCTCCGTGCGTTCTTCGTATTTGAATCTATATCCGGCTATCCGTTTCAGTTCGGAAAGATGTTAGACGAGTTTCTTTTGTTTTACTCGTTCCTGCTTGCCGCTAATCAGGAATCGTTCAAAATGGAATTTGAGGAATTTATCGAATTATGCGAAAATGACTTGACGCTATTCGGACAATTCAAAGAATTTATCTTGGATGAAATCAAGCTACGTTCGCAAATGGCAGGAAATGACGTAAAAAAAAAGAAGGTGACGGCGCGGAAACGAAAGCAGTAAGTATTCGCGAACTCTATTCGCGTGTTGTCGGAGAAGGCGGCATCGCTCCCGATTACTTCCTCGATAAAATGGATTTTATCGAGGTTGAATCGTTTATAGACGGATTGAACCGACGCAATCGGGAAGCGTGGGAACAAACTAGATTGTTAGGTTTCATTATAGCGCAATCGAATAGTACAAAGACGCTGAAACAAACTGATATACTCCGATTCCCGTGGGATGAAGAGGAAAAGAAGGATACATGCGTAACAGATGAAGAAATGAAGCGTTTGCGCGTAATGGCAAAAGAAATAGAATCACAATTAAACACGAATAAAGATGTCTGATATAGTAACAAGATTATTATTAAAAACGAATGACTTCGACGCGAATTTAAATAAGTCGAAGAAGAATGTAAACGGGTTTCAAAGCGACATCGCTAAAATGTCCGGCGTTGCAGTATCGGGGGTTATGAAGTTTGCCGGGGTTCTTGGTATTGCTGTAACCGCCTCGGAAGGTTTCAACAAAGTAATGAATAGCAGTCAGACGCTAGGGGATGAATATGCCCGTACTATGGATGGCTTAAAAGGTGGCGTAGACCAATTTTTCTACTCTATCGGTAGCGGGGACTGGACGCCGTTTATGAACGGGTTAGCCGAAACGATACGTCTAGCACGTGAAGCATACAACACGATGGATCAATTAGGAAATACTAAAATGTCATTTTCCTATTTCGATGCAAAGAACCAAGCGACCGTACAGGAACAAATAACTATCTTAAAGGACAAGGATTCAACAGAGGAACAAAAGAAAGCAGCTAGGGAACTATTAGACAAGACACTGAAAGACCAAGAGGAAATCGTAGGGCAATATAAGCGAAGAAGTCAAAACGCCGTGCAAGCAATGGTAAAAGCGGCGATAGGACTTGACGGCGTAGATGTTTCGGCGATAGACATAGATAAAGTGTTGAGATTAGACGTATCTTCGGCGGGCGATGAGCAAAAGGCACAATTAGCAAAGCAATATAAAGATTTCGTAGATGAATACGACCGTTTGAAAGCCAAATTCACAACTTACGAAACGGTTGGTTCTGGGATGAATGTGCACACGGTTGCAACTACAGACACAAAAGCTTTAGGACAGGCAATAAGCCCGATGTTGGCAAAGTATCAGGATGCAATACAATATAATGCGATTTTAGTAAAGAAGAGTGATGAATGGTTGCAGAATTTAATAAACGTTGCAACGGCGGCAGAGGCGGCAGACCGGAATTTGTCGAGTATGACGAAAGCGGCGAACCGTGCTTCACAGTCAGGAATAGGCGGGAAAACGCCAAAGGAAGAACCGAAAGAGGGCTCTATCGCTTGGTATGACACGCAAATCGCAGAGCAAAATAAAAAACTTATTGCTGAAACCGACATGCAAGCGCGTTCCGCAATTCAGGCGACGATTAATGAACTCGAATCAAAGAGGATAAATTTAAAGTTTGTTGTAGAGCAAGAAACGTTCAAAAGTGCTCATGGTGAAATGAAAGACGGCGCTTTGTCTCTTCCGGTAAAACCAACGTATAAAGATAAAGTTCCTACTCATGGGAAAGAAGGTAAAAACTTAAAGTTGCCGAAATATGATCCACTTTTTAAAAAAGAAGATATAGATATGAATGAACGGTACGGCGAATCTCTCTCGGCTGTTGGTAGTATTATGGGGTCTTTATCAGGAATAACGAATGAAAGCGCGGCGGCGTATCTTCAATGGGGCGCAAATGTTATATCCAGTATTGCACAAGCTATCCCGGCTATTCAATCGTTAATAACGGCAAAACAGACCGAGGCTGTAGTTAGCGGTGTGGCTTCCGCAGCAGAAACGCCCGTTGTTGGTTGGTTGTTGGCGGGTGCCGCCGTTGCTGCTGTAGTCGCTGCAATGGCTAGTATTCCTAAATTTGCAACGGGCGGCATTGTACCCGGTACATCATTCACGGGCGATAAAGTTCCAGCTTTGCTTAATTCTGGTGAGATGATTCTAAACGGATCACAACAAAGTAGCTTGTTTAATATGATTAATGGCGGGGTCTATGCGTCGTTAGGTAACAAAATCGCTCCTTCCGATAGTAATAACACAAATCCATCAAATGTAGTATTTCGCATACACGGAAGGGATTTAGAAGGAGTTTTGAGCAATCATTATAATCAGAAAGGCAAAGTAAGATGAAACTACGATATTATTCAGAGTTTAAGAGTAGGAAAAACAAGACGTACCGAATCGAAATCCATACGGTATTTGCAACATATTCCGAAGAGCTCACTCTAACGGATTCCCCGTTTGCCGTTGAATACGAATCGGACACTTTATACAAACCGTTGAAAATGTCTAATTCAGTAACAGGCATATTGACTGATAAAATATTGTCCGACCTCTATACAGCCGAAGGACAAAATATAGAAGTTCGTTTATATAATAAAACGGATAATATTTTAGAATGGTTTGGATATATGAGTCCGAATTTGTATTCGAGTGATTATATAACCCCGCTTAATATGGTGGAGTTACAAGCTATTGATACTATTTCCGTTTTGGAAAATAAGAAATACTCTTATATTAATCCTTCCGAGGTATATTTTAAAAGCTTCAAAGATGTTATTATGCACATTCTCGATATTGCCGATCCCGGAAAGGTTTTAAGCAAATTGTATTTTCAAAAAACTAATAGGATTTCGAAAGATGCTGTTACTTCTTTAATAGAAGATATTTATATACATGAACGAAATTTCTTTGATGAAGCTAACGAGCCGATGAATAGCAGATGTTTTAGAAGAAATCTCTAAATATATCGGTATGACATTTATTCAGTATCAGGATGCTTATTACATGATCGACTATGATTTTATCAAAAACGACGAACTGCATTTTTTCGTCTATGATAGGATGAATGATACATGCGAAAGTGTAGTAATCCAATCCGCATTATTGAATGTGTACGGTATTGGCGTGTCTGAAAGCGCGGGAAGTATATCACTAGGCGATGTATATAACAAAGTATCGGTTGTCGCGAATATGAATCAGATAACTAACTTATGCCCGGAATTGCTCGACGATGAGAAAGATGTAGTAAATCAAAACTCCGACCCTAATAAATATTATATATCCAGTAGAGATATAGACGGAAAGAATCATACCCTTCTTAATTCGTTTTTTAAATCTAAAGAGAATTGGAAGTATTTGGTACCGAGCTTTTCATTTATTGATATTCCGGCGGAAGGTGTTGAGGTGACTATCGATAACGTTAATGATATATATTCCGGTGTGGTGTGGCAGAAATACAGCGATTACACAACAGAGGACGGCGAACCATCTTCATTAAGTTGGAGAACTTGCATTTCATTCCTGCAAGCGTATAATAGCATGTTTGGCACTTCTCGAAAGACTCTTTTAACATTGAAAAACGGAGAGTATTCTTTATTTAAAGGGGGATATTTTATAATAGATATTTCTTATAGAATGTCCGGCTCTTTCCTTCCAAACGATATAATAAAAACGTCCGATGAAGCGTACTCTAATACGAAATATGGATCTGGATTTAATAATACCATGATTCCTTGCAAATTGTATATAGATGATTACTATTATGATGGTGAAGTATGGAGAAATCAAAAGTATTATACGGATCGAGTAAATCGAGGCTATTATAAAATCACACACAACTTAACTTATCGAGGGGCTACATGGTATAGATATAAGGATGCATTTGGAGATTGGAGATTTGTAAGTAAGGGTGAATATGATTCAGCTAGCGGCGAAAAGGCTTCCGGCGGATTCGCCGATAGCAATAAGGTTTATGCATATAGGGAAAACGGCGAAGATATTTTTGTTGAGAAATGGTATCACGACGAATGTACGCTCAAAGATGGTTTTTATCTGGTTCACATAAACAAAGAAGGCGATAAAGTTTTCGACGAAGAAAAGAAGCTAACGAATACCGTTAGTTATAGATTTAATCTGTATGACTCAACGGACGGCGTAGCGATTAAACTTCCAGAAGATAAGATATTGTGCGGTAAGATAAATTTTGAGTTAAGTACTCCGAATCATTTAGGGGCGTATCCTATGTATCGAACCGATGGGGGATGCCATCCGTGTACTGCTTTTCATATATCCGATTTCACGTTTAAGTACGCTGTTAACGGTGCGGGCTATGATGTATTTAGCGGTACTATTGATGATTCCGATGTAGTTTACAGTAACGTAATAAACGACAATAATGTTACAGAAATGGACGACATCGAACTACTAATCAATTCAAATGCAAAGAATATTTCGTCTTATTCAAATTGCGCTACCAAATCAGGGGATAAATTTGATTATTTAAAAACGGTGTATAGTCCGTTGCACGATAAAAATGTATTGCCGGAACAAATACTAATAGACAAGCTTTACACGCATTATAAAGCTCCAAAATTTAGATACAGCAATAATTTGAATCGTGGCTTTTCGATACTGTCTAGGATTTACGAAAATTCTCTTAGAAGAGAAATGGTAGTCGATCAAATGAGTATTGATTTTGCAAATGAGAGTTGTAACGTGTCATTAATAGAAACATGATAGAGATAGAAAACAAAAAAGTACCGCATTCGTTTCGAAATAAGTATTTACGCAATTCCGGTTCGGTAAGTATTAGCACGACAACGCCAACGCCTATAAATGGTGGCGGCGTTGATCTTGATGTGTTAAAGATAGACGACGGCCGTACTTCTTCGGATGATAATGTATTTTCGTCTCTTCGTGCTTTACTGGAAATAAAATCGCGTATTATTGCTTTATCGGATAATACTACGACTCAAACCGATGATAATACATTTTCTTCTTTGCGTATAAAGGCGGAATTACAAGCGGCTATCGAGTCTCTAAAGGATTTATATCTATCCAAAACCGCGCCAGACGAAACGCAATTTCTTATCAAGATGTTAGGCGGCTTAATCGTTGATAACGGGCTAGATGTAACGAAGGGAATTAATGCCGATACGCTGACTGCGACAACAATAACGACGCAAAGACTTAACGTCCTTGATAAGCTGATTGCGAAATCAGCGACTTTCTCCGGCGATATATCCTCTAATGACTATGCAGAGGGTTTAATCGGTTGGCTGATCGGTAAAGACGGTCATATAGATGCGAAATCGCTTCGCTTACGTGATTTTCTTGAAGTTCCAGAATTGCGCTACAACCGTGTATCAATCGTTTCGGGTGAAGAATGGAATGCTCCAGGCGGTGGAATAATTGAATCAGTAGATACGGATAACGGGATTATCTACCTAAAGTTAGAACCGGGCGAATCTGCACAAATCGAGATTGACGATATTTGCAAAGGTATATTCAATAACTCGACAGGATTTCAAACTACATATTTTCGCATAACGGAGAAGTTAGGTGATTCCACTTTCAAATACGCACTCCGTTCCGGTACGACTGCACACCCTTGCAAGGCTATGCACTTCGTTTCGTATGGTAACTTCACAAACGAAGAACGGCAAAAATCGAGCTATTCAACACAAAGTTACGTCCGGTATCTTACAAGTGTAAACGGTTGGGAAATAGAATCGCATATGATAGCCATGCAGCTAGGCGACCTATCTAACTTGAAACTGTTTGGCATCGACATGACCGGACACAGCGCGTATCTCCGTAACGTCTACATGACCGGAGTAATCAAACAGATTTCAGATGACGGAGTAACAGAAAGCCGCGTCCCCTGTTTCAAGGGAGAATGGATGACCGGAGCTTATTACTATTATGATGAAGTAACACACAACGGCGCATCATGGCTCTGTATCTCCGAGAAACCAACAACGCAAGAACCGGGCGAAGGCGTGCCGGATTGGTTGGAAAAGTCGGCGGCAGGTAAAGACGCAGTAATAGTTAACATAATGAGTTCTAACGGGAATATATTTCAAAACGGTTCTGTAGCTACCACTTTAACCGCTTACGTGATAAAAGGAGATGCGGATATAACAGATAGCGTTCCGGCTTCCCGCTTTTCGTGGGAAAAGGAAAGCAACAACGCCGATACCGATAAGATATTCAACGAGACGCATGTCGGGCACGGGCATGTGCTTATACTTACCCCGGATGATGTCTGGGGACGTGCCACATTTAATTGTATTGTTTCACTTTAAAAATAAATTATTATGCCAATCGCAAGAGGACAAATTACCATCGTCGATTTGAACGACGCAAAATCAATGAGTATGTATTTGGGAAGCAACCAACCGCTAACCCAAATCTTTAACAAGGAAAACAGTTCGTATGTACCAAATTGGACGGCTTCACCATTCTTAGTCGTTACTCCCGAGCTGTATGTTTCCGGTACAACAACAAACGTAATCAGCCGATTAAAAGCTGCTCCGACCTATACAATAAACGGTGGAGCGATAACGGCTTTCGGCGGTACGGTGGCGGCTGCATCTCCCTACGCACTGACTATCAAAAACAACATGACTTCGGCATCACAGTTGAAAATAGAATGCTCCGGCATCTACGTTGACCCCGATACGAAGTTAGAAACTCCTGTTAAGGCGGTTATCAACTACACAAAAACGGAGAATGCCGGGCAACTTATTTGTGCCATCGCCTACGCGCCTAAAGGAAATGTATTCAAAAATGGTCAGTCCGAATCATTGACAGCCCATTGCGACATGTGGCGCGGTAGTAGCATTGATGCGGATAAAGTGTCTTATCAATGGCACAAATTGAAATCGGACGGTACTTGGGAATCCCTAGCGGCTTCGAACGCTTACGGAATCACTGGAACAACAACGAATGAGATCACTATTCCGGCTAGTGCTGTTCTCAATTTCGAATCGTTCAAATGTGTGATTAAAGATACTGATACTGCGAGCGGAACATATAACACGTCGGTAAGTGACATTATTTCGTTTTCCGACCTTTCCGACCCGTATGTAATTGAAGTATCTTCCACTACCGGCGATAAACTCGTAAACGGTCAAGGAAGTACGACCATCAAAGCAACGGTTTGGCAGAATGGAGAGGCGTTTGCGGACAGTGCCGCCGACACAAAATTCACTTTCGACTGGAAGAAATACAAGAAGGATGGTACGCAGGATACCGCTTGGGGAACAAGTGGAGTTAAAACGGGGAAATCTATTACTGTTACAGCCGCCGAAGTGGATGTAAAAGCAACATTCATTGTTGAACTTTCATTGAAATAAACTGTATGATTGTAGCAAGAGGGCAAATAACGATTAGCGTAACGAAGGACGGGCAATATCCCGTTCAGGAATATGCAAAGTCTATATCCGGCACTGTTGCGCCTGTAAGTGGGTGGGGTAAAACCCCGCCTTCTTGCGGCACAAATGAGTATCTATGGATGCGTACAGGCGTAGTTATTCCCCCGGCTACGTCGCCCACATCGTGGACGAGCGTTCGTATCGGTGCGATAGATGGGGAAGATGGACTACCGGGAAACACAGGGCTTCCCGGTGCCCTTATTCGTCCCCGTGGCGTATGGAAGGCAAACACTTCCTATGTCAATAACTCCCAGTATCGGGATACTGTTATCTATAACGGAAATACTTATTCATGCCGGACGGATCATACTTCTGGTTCTTCTTTCGATGTAACGAAATGGACTTTGTTTAACGACTTTGTTAATGTCGCTACGCAGTTGTTGGTAGCTCAAAATGCAACAATCGATATACTCGGTACGTCTGGTTTATTTATCGGCAATCAAGCAAAAACGCAGGGTTGGTTTATGACAGGCGGTTCGATTAAGCACAATGTTACTGGGCTTGAATTAACGGCAGACGGGAAATTGTCACTTCCCAATAACGGTTGTATGCTTGTTGGAAATAAGACATTTATCGCTAACGGAAAGATTGTAACCGATTTCATTGATGTTGAAAATTTGAAGGTCAAAAAGTTGGATGGCGCGACGGGTACATTTAAGAAATTACAAGGAGTGGACGATAGCAATATAGTTAAATGTGCTATTGGATTCAGTTCAAGTGAAGGAAAAATGTATTTCGAAGGTGATATGCAGCATCAGGGTACTTATAAGGAGTCGAACGGTTCGGAAAGAAGTTATAGATTTTACACTGCTGATTTGTGGTGTCGTGGGGAATTTGGACATAATAGAATGACTACTATGTTTTTTGCTTCAAATAGTGATAGTGCCGATTTTTATGCTCATATATACGGATATGGAACTAACACGACCTATCACAAATATGCGCAAGCCGGACAACCTATTGACTGTATAGTATTAGACGGTAGCGGAAATTATGGGTTGTGTATTTGTGACTCAGCCATGTATAAGAGAATAACGGTTATCAATAATTCGGATTATCCCAAAAGAGTTATAATTACCCGCAAGACAAGTGCAACGTATACAGTAGGTGCGCGTAGACTTGCAACATTTATTACATACAAGATTGATACGTCAATTGTTAATACACATAAAGTTAATGACTTATTCTGGTAATGAAAATAGACTTTAGAAATATTCAAGTAAAAGACATCGAAGGGAATAACAGTACCGTCGATATTGCAAAAATGTTAGGCAATGCGATCTATCAGAAAACCGCCGATTTGGGCGAGTTGGAATTAGCTCAACAAATCTACAAAAACGGTGAAGTGGAATTGTCTACGAATCAGGCGGAACGCATCAAAGAATACGTAAGAACTAACTTTGTCGCAGTTGTGCAGATTGCAGTGAATGAGGCTTTATCGGTAGAATAAGAGCTACCCAAAGCGATATGAAATACATAAAATAAAAATATGGACGAATGGTTAAAAATCATAGGAGCGTTAGGAGGATTAGAGGCGATCCGATTTACTGTTACTTTTCTAGCGAATCGAAAAACGAACGCTAGAAAAGAAAAGGCTACGGCGGATTCTATGGAACTTCAAAATTTACTTTCTATCATTGACAATCTAAACAAGCAGATCGAGCGGTACGACGAACGATTAAAACAACGAGACGAGAAAGTAGATACGATTTACCGGGAATGGAGAACCGCGCAGGCAGAGGCGCAAAATTGGATGCGTAAATACTACGAGCTTGAATTGGCTTTGAAGGATGCGGAACACAACCGATGTGACAGACCAGACAGCGAGTGCAGCCGGAGAACTCCGCCGCGTAGACCAATAACTATTAATCAAAACAATAAGGAGACAGCAGAATGAAACACTTCACTATTAAAGAGCTTGCGCACTCCGATACGGCGTTAGCGAAAGGAATTGATAATTTCCCAACAGCGGAAGCTATCAGTAATTTAACAAAGCTAGTAGATAATGTACTCGATCCGCTACGCGAGAAATATGGGAAGCCGATCCGTGTTAGTTCCGGGTATCGTAGTGCAATTCTTAATCGTAGCGTTAACGGTGCGACATCTAGCCAACATCGACTAGGAGAAGCCGCCGATATTACGGTAGGAAGTAAAGAAGAAAACCGGAAGCTATTCGAGATTATCAAAAGCGAATTGCCTTTCGATCAGTTAATCGACGAAAAAGATTTTTCCTGGGTACACGTATCGTTCAGAGAAGGACGTAACCGGAAGCAAGTATTAAAGCTATGAAACGGCTAGTCTATATTATCATATTGCTGATGTTGGCAATATGTTTTGTATCATGCCGGACTCAATATATCCCGGTTGAGTCCGTCCGCACTGAATACAAGACGCGTGATAGTATTCGTTTTGATAGTATCTATCAACGAGATAGCATTTATACGCTCATAAAGGGCGATACAGTCTATCAGTATAGATATAAGTATCTGTATCGCTATCTAACAACGAATCGCACGGATACGATTCTTAAAAACGATTCTATTCGTGTACCTTATCCGGTTGAAAAGAAGTTAAACCGATGGCAATCTATCAAAATGGAGTTGGGCGGGTGGGCGTTTGGAATTATAATATTGTTTACTTTGATAATAATCGGTCGAATAATTTTCAAATTAAAAAATAATTAGTATATTTGTGCATAGACGTGGATGTCTGTTGTATCATCTCTCTAGGTGAAGATTTGCTAGATTTTTGGTTTGAGAGATAATACGTTATTTACTCCAAAGGAATGAGCCTCGACTAAGTGTAGTCGGGGCTTTTATTTTCTACATAAATAAAAAAGTTTCGCAACGGCTCGTCACGGGACTAATTAGGCTAGAGCGATAACGAATTAATATAGTCTATTACTTTTCTGTTGGCTTTATCTACCTGTTCTAAATCGTAATCTATATAAATTCCGGTTGTTTTGCATCCGAACTCATGTCCTAGAGCTAAAGATATAACATCTTTCGATATTCCTATTTTATGCGCTATTGTAGCCCATGTGTGGCGCGCCCAATATGAAGTAATACCGGGAAATAAAATATCTCTAATCTTTTTCCCGCCTAATCCTTTCCGTTCAAAATTTCCGAGTTTCTGCAAACCTCTATTCATTGCCACCATATACTTTCTGTAATTATAGTCGTTGGTTTCGAGTGTATTTAGTAGGAACTTATTTCCTTTATACCTGTTTATTATCTCCATTGCTTCCGGTTCTACTTTGATAGAGTATAGCTTTCCGGTTTTTTCTCGTTTGTATTCTATGCGTCCATCGGTTATTTGTTTAATATGGAATAAATCAATTCCATTTATTCCAATTAGATAAAACATAAGCATGAATATATCTTGATACTCTTTTTGATATTCTTCTCCGTTGAAGTTTCTTAGGGTAATAAGTTGATCCGGCTTTAACGATCGTTTTCTGGTTTGTTCTCTTTCTATTGTGAATTTCCTAAACGGGTATAGTTCCGTTTCTTCATTGTCTATCGCGTGATTGAAAACCGCCCTTATGTTTCTTAAATGGATTGAAATCGAGTTTGTCTTTATTCCGGTATCTTTTAGCCATTTATTGAACGATTCTAGCCATTTCCTTGTCATTGTTTCAAATGTGCAGGTTGGATCATAGGCGAGAATCTTATTTTTTGTCGCTTTATATAAAACGATTGTATTTTCTTTTGTTTTTGTAGCTACAAACTCATCTATATAGCTTACGAAAGTTTTACAGGTCGATTCGTTTTTGATAGATTTTATAATGTAGTCTTTTAACGCTTTATCGCTCATTCCTCTTAACTTCTTATTATCAGCTTCTTACTAG
>ENA-UEPW01000458-UEPW01000458.1-human-gut-metagenome-genome-assembly--contig:-NODE-458-length-29611-cov-20.251168_pt1 | contig 29611 bp, 22 predicted proteins | sample MGYA00242935_ERZ507936 | MGnify/ENA primary metagenome ERZ507936 (study PRJEB26167, sample SAMN06115469) | human gut metagenome | host: Homo sapiens | place: China:Chongqing | collected 2016-06-23... | reverse complement strand
CTCCTCCAGCGTCCGGGTGTGAAGGACCGGGTTTCCTTTCAGACCCAGCTGATTGTAGTACTGGCGCAGCAGCTCCTCGGTGTTGCCCTGGGGGTCCTCTTGAGTCAGGATCAGCGTTTCGCCCTGCAGCTGCTGCGGCGCGATCTTTTCCGCTCCGGCAAGGGGGTGGCCGGTCGGCAGCAGCCAGGTGGCGTGCACCTGCTGCAGGATGATGCTGTCCAGCCCCTCCAGATCGGGCAGGTCAAAATCCATGGCGACCAGCAGGTCGATCTTCCGGTCCACCAGCTGGCTGACCAGCTGCTGCCGGGAGTCGGCCACGGTGGAAAGCTGCACTTCCGGGTGCAGGCTGTGGTACTGACGGAGCAATTGGGAGATGGCGTGCTGCTCCAGGATGGTGGGGATGCCCAGGGTCAGGTGGGTCTGCTGCTCCTGGGCGATGGTCTGGGTCCGGGTCACGACCTCTTCCAGCCGGGCCGTGAGCTCGTTGACCTGCTGGAAGAAATACTCTCCGGCCAGCGTCAGCTTGACATGGGCTGTGTCGCGCTCCAGCAGGGTGACGTGCAGTTCCTCTTCCAGGGCGCTGATCTGGCGGCTGATGGCTGTCTGGGACACAAAGCAGGCCCGCGCCGCCTTGGTAAAGCTGCCGGAGCGGGCTACCCGCTGAAAGTACATGATCTGCTGCAATGTCATACGCTTTTTCTCCTGCCTGCATCAAAAATTGTGGAACCTTGCCAAGAGTATAACAAATTTCTTGTGCAAACTCAACCGCCTTATGCGTCTAAGTTATAAGCGGGCAAATTATTGGTATTTCAAATCTTTGCCGAAACCTGTTAAACTTGTAACAAGAGCGCCGGGCCTACACAAGACCGGTGCAAAAGAAGAAAAGAGGTAACCAAATGAAGAGCAAGATCTCTCGCCGCAGCTTCCTGCGCAACATTGCTGCCGCTGGCAGCGGTGCCGCTGCGCTGGGTCTGCTGGCAGGCTGCAGCTCCAGCAGCACCGCCGCATCCTCCGGCAGCACCGCAGCCGCCGAGGACAAGTACACCCCGGGCACCTATTCTGCCTCCAAGACCATCTCCTACTCCGAGATCGGTGTCTCCATGACCTTTGATGCCAACAGCATCACCGCCTGCGAGATCACTTCCTCCGGTGAGCAGGACCTGCTGACCGACGACAAAAAGACTGCCATGGCCAAGGCCATCGTGGAGGGCCAGAGCGCCGATGTGGACGCTGTGACCAGCTGCACGCTGGTGGCCTCCGTGGGCGCCATCCAGGAGTGCGTAGCCGACTGTATCGCACAGGCTACCGGCACTGAGGTGGAAAAGCCTGAGACGACCGAAGTGACCGGCCGTGTGCCCGGCTACTGCGGCCCCGGCGACTGGCTGGGTGAGGCTCCGGCTGACCCCGACAAGTACGAGGATGCAGGCACCTATGATGTGATCGTTGTGGGCGGCGGCCATGCCGGCGTCGGCGCAGCCTTTGGCGCTGTGGATGAGGGCGCTACCGTGGCGGTCATTGAAAAGCAGCCCTGGGGCAACTTTGTGGACCTGGACGGCACCGGCACCAACATGGGCGGCTGGTACGGCGAGGACATCGGCCACGTCAACTCCAAGCTGCTGATCGAGCGCGGCTATGGCCCCTATGACACCGGTGCCATCACCTCCGAGTTCTGCAAGCGTGCCGCAGGCCGTGTGAACCCCGAGATCATCAAGAACTTCGTGCAGTATTCCGGCCAGATGTTCGACCGCTACGAGGAGATCTACGACTCCTATGAGGAAGAGCGCAAGGCCAACGACAGCGACGTGTATCTGGCCGATACCGCTGTCATCGTGCCCAAGGCTACCGGCGACGGCAAGACCGGCGACCAGTGGGTGGACGGCGAGCCCGCAGGCGGTGCCGGTCACTACGACATGAGCGATATGTTCCAGTACCCGCTGTGCAACACCCAGGCAGCCTACGGCCAGCAGAAGGCCAGCTACCCCATCAGCTGCGGCGGCTACCTGACCTGGCCCTGCAATGCCCAGTTCTACGGCTATCAGGGCAACAACATCGAGTACATCCACAAGTACATCGTCAAGTATGTGCAGGAGACCCCCAACTGTGCCTGGGACTTTGAGCGCGAGGGCATCAAGCTCATCCAGGACGACAGCGGCAAGGTCACCGGCGTGTACGCCAAGGGCGCAGACGGCACCTACTACCGCTACAACTGCAACAAGGGCGTCATCCTGTGCGCAGGCGACTTCATCGGCAACCCCGAGATGTGCTGGGCGCTGCTGAACGAGGGCATGGAGTGGGCTGAGCGCAGCGGCGCGACCGCTGACAGCTGGGCCTCTGCAGGCACCCGCAACGGCCAGGGCCACAAGATGGCCTGCTGGGCAGGCGGCATGATCGAGCCCACCCCCCGTGGCTGGATGGCCATCGGCGGCGGCGCTTCCGGCCCCTGGGGCACCGCTCCCATGCTGATGCTGAACAGCCGCGGCAAGCGCTTCATGAACGAGGGTGCCATTGCGCAGATGCAGGCCACCTGCCTGCGTCAGCCCGCCGGTCTGGCCTGCTACGTCACCGACGCCAACTGGGCCAAGACCCTGAAGGCTGCTCCGCTGGACCACGGCGCACCCAACTTTGGCATGCAGGACTACTGGGATAAGGTCGAGCAGGACATGAACAACACCGTGTCCGGCCAGGCCAACACCATCACCATTGCAAACCTGGCCGAGCGCACCCAGATGGCCGGTACCGTTTACCGTGCCGACACTCTGGACGAGCTGGCAGATCTGCTGGGCTACAAGGGCGCTGCCAAGCAGAACTTCCTGGACAGCATCGCACACTACAACGAGCTGTGCTATGCAGGCGTGGACAGCGACTACGGCAAGGATGCACCGTACATGGTGCCCATCGACACCGCTCCGTTCTTCGGCGGCACCAGCTCCACCGGCCACTCCTCCAACCCGATGATGGTCACCATGAGCGGTGTCATCACCGACGAGACCCAGAACGTCCTGAACAAGGACTGGGAGCCCATCGAGGGCCTGTATGTGGCTGGCAACTGCCTGGGCGGTCGTTACGGCTTTGGCTACAGCACTCCGTTCGCCGGCAACTCGGTCGGTATGGCCATGACCCACGGCTGGACCGCAGGCCATCAGGTGGCTTCCGACAAGAAGTTCCTGGGTGAGCCCGTGGAGGCCATGGAGGCACCCGCAGGCGGCCCCGGCGGTCCTGGCGGTCCCGGCGGTCACCACTGATCTCTTCTGACGCGTTTCTTTTTCTTCTTCTCTGGGGAAGCCCCGTTACAGGGCTTCCCCTTTTGCATGAATGCGTGTATACTTTATAAAAAACGACAAGGAGCATCACCATGGCAAAACCGCTCGTGCTTGACCTGCACATCCCTTACTGCATCCGCCCGGAAAACTACCTCGCGCACTTCAACGCGGTGGGCTCCAATGCGGAAAAAAACGCCTATATGGACGCCCTCAAGCGGGAGGTGCTCTCCTATGAGGGAGAACTGGACGGTTACGAGATCCGGGCCGTGCACCTCAGCGGCGGCAGCGCCAGCGTGATGGCCCCGGACTTGCTGGGCGATGTGCTGCGCACGGTGCGCACCCATCTGCCGGTGGCGCAGGGGGCAGAGGTCAGCTACGACTCGCTGCCCGTCACCATCGGCACGCCGTCCCTCACGGGCATCGCGTCCGGCCACCCCAACCGCACCGAACTGATGATGCGCTCGGACAACGACGCCGAGCTGAAGGCGCTGGGCTGCACCCACAACGCGCAGCATATCCGCAACGCCATGCTGTTTCTGGCAAAGTTCCACCTGAACAATGTGGGCCTGACCCTGAACTACGGCATCCCGGGGCAGACGATGCAGAGCTGGCACAACAGCCTGCACGCGGCGGTCATCATGCAGGCCGGGCACATCACGGCAGAGCCGCTGGCCGTGACCGACGCCGAGGGCATGCCCAACGCGGCGGAGCGGTTCGAGATGTTCCGCTATGCCTGCGAGTACCTGCCGGAGAACGGCTACAAGATGTATGCTGCCGGGTGCTTTGCCCGCCCCGGCTACGAGTACCGCGCCCGTGCCATGGGGTGGAACGGGGATGACGTCATCGGCATGGGCGTCAACGGCGGTTCGGTGTACGACGGCTATGCCGTGCGCAACACCAACAATCTCAAGCTCTATATCAAGAATGCCGGTGACTTTGAAAAGCTCACGGCGCAGGCCGCGCAGCTGGACGAGAACGCGCTGATGCTGCGCTACCTGCGGGGCCGCATGAAGCTGAACGACGGCGTGGTGGAGCCGCTGTTCCGGGAGCGGTTCGGGCAGGAACTGCCGCAGGAATTTTCCACCCTGCTGGATAAGGCGGTGGAAAACGGCCTGGCCCAGCGCACGGCCGACGGCTGGATGCCCACCCTGGAAGGGCTGTTCCGGGGCGAGGTACTGTAACACAAAAAACGGGAGCTGTCTCATGGGAGAGACAGCTCCCGTTTTTTGTATGCCAAAAGTCCCCACAGCGGGCCGATTTGTGGTATACTGGTAGAAAACACGGACCCGTGAAGGAGAAAAGCATGCAATACAAACTTCTGGTAAGCGATTTTGACAATACACTGGTGCCCTTCGGGGAGCCGCGGCCCCGCCCGGCGGTGGTAAAGGCCGTGAAAAAACTGCAGGCCGCCGGGGTGAAATTTGCGCTGAGCACCGGCCGCGCCTATCCTTGCGTGCACAGGGAGCAGCTGGGCGGCATCCGGCCGGATTACATCGTTACCTGCAACGGTGCCTGTGTGACCGACAGCAAGGGCACTGTGGTGGCGGAACACCCCCTCACCAACGAGGAAATGTACGCGCTGGTGGATTTCTGCGAGGATTACAACTACCCGCTGCAGTTCAATTTCCGGGATGCCTGCTATGTGTACTGTGAGTACGAGGCCCTGCGCAACAACTACGCAAAGATGGGCAGCAGCGGCCTGACCTGCGTGGACGGTGAGGACCAGGACCGGCACCTCATCGACATGCCGCATTCGGCGTTTGCCGCGGTGCCGCCGGAACATGTAGCAGACTTCATGAAAAAATATGGTCACTTGAACCTGAACTGGATGCAGGTGGGCGCAAAAAACGCCGACGGCTACTGCTTTTACGACATCGTGCGCGGCGGCATGGACAAGGGCGTGGGCCTGACCGACCTGTGTGCCCGGCTGGGCCTGCCGCTGGAAGAGACGGTGGCGGCGGGAGACTCGGCCAACGACCTGAGCATGCTGCGCACGGCCGGCCTGGGCGTGTGCATGGACAATGGAACCGAGGATGCAAAGGCCGCTGCTGACCGGATCATCGGTGATGTGCGGGAGGACGGCCTGGCGGCGCTGATCGAGGAACTCTGGTTTGATGGCCCGAAAGCGGAGCCCTCCGGCCGGGACCTGGGCTCGGCCTGGGCACAGATCGAAAGCGCAGGCGGCCAATGAGCTTTGCGCCGGTGTACAATGAGCATAGCCGGGCGCTGATCCTGGGCACCTGGCCCAGCCCCAAAAGCCGGGAGATGGCCTTTTATTACGGCCACCCGCAGAACCGCTTCTGGCCGATGATGGCCACCCTGACCGGGGAGCCGGTGCCGGAGCGGGAGGACATCGAAGCAAAAAAGCAGATCATCCTGCGCCATGGGCTGGCCCTGTGGGACACGCTGGAAAGCTGCACCATCACCGGGGCGTCGGACGCATCCATCCGGGACGTGGTGCCCAACGACATCGCCGCTCTGCTGCAGAAGGTGCCCATTGAGGCGGTGTTCTGCAACGGGGCCACGGCCTATCGCATTTATACAAAGTATCTGCAGCCGGTCACCGGCCTTGCGGCGGTCAAACTGCCCAGCACCAGCCCGGCCAATGCGGCCTGCCGCCCGGAGATGCTGCGGCAGGTGTGGGGCACGGCGCTGGCAGACTGGATCGCCAAATAATTGCCAAGCTGTAAATTCTTCATGAATCCGCTTGCGTTTTTCGCAAAGGGTTGTATTATGGGTACTATAAGGGGCACCTGCCCCGGAAAAGGAGAACGACCATGAGCAAGATCATCCGCACCCGGAAGCCCAGTGTCCTGCCGTACTACGCGGCGGCGCTGGTGTTCGTGGTGCTGTGCGCGGTGCTGCCGGTGTACCGGCTGTGGGCCCTTGCGGCGGCGCTGGCAGCCGCTGCGGCGGCATTCCTGGCGGCCAAAAAGGTCTGCCCGCCCCGTGTGGTGGAAACCGAGGTGCCCTTCCACACGGGTGTGGAGGACGTGGACGCCATGCTGGCAGACATCCAGCAGAAGCTGGACACTCTGCACAGCCTGAACGAATCCCTGCCCGACCCGCAGCTGTCCGCCGCCATGACCCGCATGGAAAAGGCCGGACGCTCCATTGTGGAAGTGGTGGAGGCCAACCCCGCCAAGGCAAAGCAGGTGCGCCGCTTTGCCAACTACTATCTGCCGGACGCCGTGAATGTGCTGCAACAGTATGCGCAGCTGGCCCGGCAGGGGGTGCGCGGCGAGAACGCCGCCGCCATCCGTGCCGAGGTGGAGCACAATGCGTCCTCCATTGCCACGGCCTTTGAAAACCAGCTGGATGCACTGTACGCCGCAGAAAGCATGGACCTGTCGGCAGACCTGACCGTGCTGCAGAACATGCTCAAAGGGCAGGGACTGAGTAAATAAACGGATATACTGGAAAGGAAGGAATCTCCTATGGCAGACAACACGTTCAACTTTGACCTCGACGCACCCGCTGTGCCTACCCTGACGCTGGACCCGGCTCCGGCACAGGAGCAGGCCCAGCCCAAACAGCCGGAACCCGCCGCTGCCCCCGAGGCACAGGTCAAGCTCAGCCCGGAGGAGCAGGCCATGGTGGATCAGTTCGCGGAGAAGATCGACATCACCAACAGCCAGCAGGTGCTGCAGTACGGCTCCGCCTGCCAGAAGAAGATCGGTGACTTCTCCGAGGCGGCACTTTCCAAAGTGTCCACCAAAGACCTCGGCGAAGTGGGCGGCATGATCACCGACCTTATCGGGGAGCTGAAGAACTTTGACGCCGCCGAAGAGGAAAAGGGCATCCTCGGCTTCTTCAAGAAAAAGGGTAACCAGCTCGACAACATGAAGACCAAGTACAGCAAAGCGGAAACGAACGTCGAGACCATCCAGTCCGCCCTCGAAAAGCATCAGGTGCAGCTGCTCAAGGATATTGCGATGCTGGACAAGATGTATGAGCTGAACATGGCCTATTTCAAAGAGCTGAGCATGTATATCCTCGCGGGCAAGAAGAAGCTGGCCGACTTCCGCGCCCACGAGCTGCAGCAGGCGATGGACAAGGCAAAGGCTTCCGGCCTGCCTGAGGACGCACAGGCCGCACGCGATCTGGCCGACCAGTGCGAGCGCTTTGAGAAAAAGCTCTACGACCTTGAGCTGACCCGCACCATCAGCCTGCAGATGGGTCCTCAGATCCGGCTTTTGCAGAACAATAACTCCATGATGGCCGAGAAGATACAGTCCACCATCGTCAACACCATCCCCCTGTGGAAGAACCAGATGGTGCTGGCACTGGGTCTGGCCCACAGCCAGCAGGCCATGCAGGCCGAACGTGCCGTCACCGACATGACCAACGAGCTGCTGAAAAAGAACGCCGACGCCCTCAAAATGGGTACCATTGAGACGGCCAAGGAGTCTCAGCGCGGTGTCGTAGACATCGAGACCCTGCAGCAGACCAACAAGAGCCTCATCGAGACGCTGGACGAGCTGAACAAGATACAGAGCGAGGGCCGTGCAAAGCGTGCCGCTGCCGAGCAGGAGCTCACCCGCATCGAAGACGAGCTGAAACAGAAGATGATGGAGATCCGGAGCTGAAATGGCAAACGCAGATTTTTCCAGACAACAGAATCAACCCACCGGCGGCTTTGACGCTTCCAGCTATCGCGCCGCAGCGCCCGCCGAGGAGGAAGTGCGGCTGACGCCCTTCCAGCAGAAGCTGGCAAGCCTCGAAAAGGCCCTGCCTGCCGCGCTGAGCAAGCAGGCCGTGGCCGTGGCGCTTTGCATCGTGGTGATGCTGGGGTGCTTTGTCGGCTTTGGCGGGGCGAAGCTCCGGGCAAAGTACGACACGGTGAAGAACGGGTTCACCACTGGCGTGGCCGCAGACAGCGGCTATACCCTGAATGAGGAATTGACCACACGGCTCAACACGGCCGCCAATATCATCACCACCGCGTCCAACACACTGGGTGCAGACAGCACCGAAGTGCAGACGGCACAGGCTGCGCTGGACTCTTTTTCCGCCTGCCTCGGGGCGGTGCAGTCCGATGGCAAGATTCACGCACCGGACTCTCTGAGTGTTTACACCGGCGGCAGGATGCATATGCTCTACCAGTCGAACGAGACGCTTGGCGCAGCCATCGGCCAGCTCTACGCAAAATTGCAGGAGCAGGCCGCAGACCCCATGAAGATGGGCGCAGTGCAGGGGCAGTACAGCCAGTTCAACAGTGCGCAGACCATCATCAGCAACCTGCATTATAACGATGCAGTCCAGAGCTACCAGAAAGACGTCGGCGGCTTCCCGGCCAGCGTGCTGGGTAAGCTGTTCGGCATACAGGAGGTGGAACTTTTCGCATGAAGACGATGAAAACACTTTCCCGCCGCATTGCGGCACTGCTTCTTGTCGTGACTGTCGGCATCACGGCGCTGGCACCGGCGGCTTCGGCTTCCAGCATCCAGCTGCCCAGCCTGCCGAAAGATCAATGCGTGGTGGACGACGCCGGTGTGCTGAGCGACAGCACCACCTCGGAGCTCGAGACCCTCAACGCACAGCTCTCTTCCAGCTGCGATGGCGCACAGATCGGCGTGCTGACCGTGGACTACACCGGAAGCGCCACCACCGAGGACTACGCTACTGAAGCCTTCAACACCTGGGGCATCGGCAGTTCCAGCAAGAACAACGGCATACTCATCCTGCTGGTGATGCAGTCGGATCAGTACGCCGACGGCGACTACTATCTGACCTACGGCGACGGCTTCCGCAGCACCATGCTGGCCGACCAGGCAAGCTCCCTCGTGCAGACCATGAAGGACGATTTCGCCGCCAAGAAGTACGATGCAGCCGTCCTCACCTGCGCCACCAATGTGGCAAACACCGTCGCGGAGGTGTACGGGGTCACTCTGAGCGGCGGGACCATCTATTCCGACGGCTCTGACACCCAGACCACCCGGCCCTCTGTCGAGCCTGTCCCGCCCCAGAAGCACTACTCCATCTGGGAAAACTTTATCGGCGGCATTTTCTCCATGATTGCTTATATCATCCTGTTTATCGCAGTTTTCTTTATCTTTATCACCCCTCTCGGCCACTCCTTCGGCTGGTTCTGGGGGCCGTTTGGCTGGTTCGGCGCACGGCGTCGGTACAGAGGCCCGCGCCCTCCCCGCGGCCCTTACGATGACTTCGGCCCCGGCGGTGGTTTCTATGGCGGCCCTCGCGGCCCAAGAGGCCCACGGGGGCCTCGTCCTCCCCGCGGCGGCGGTTTCGGCGGTTTTGGCGGTATGGGCGGCGGCTCCGGTTTTGGCGGAGCCGGGCGCGGCGGCGGCAGCTTCGGCGGCATGGGCGGCGGCAGCAGCCACGGCGGCGGAGCCGGACGCGGACGCTGAACATTTTTTGATTTTGGATCGAGCCACCAGCACGGCAGATGCGATCTCGTATCACATCTGCCGCGCTGGTGTTATTTTTTGCCTTTTCCTCCTCCGCCTTTCCATCCTCCCGAAATCATGCCCTTCGGGAATTTATGCAAGATAACTGATATATTTCAATACTTTCTTTAAAAAACTAGGACATTTTTTCATTTGTCGTTGAAATTTTGTGAAATCTTTACTATACTTTAGCCATCTTACGGAGCGCACCGCCTGCGAAGGGATGCGTCCTTTAACCCGCACGAAGTGTAAGGAGTATCGTATCATGAAAAAAATCACTCGCCGTCAGTTTCTCACCTCTGCCGGTGCGACCTCTGCCGCACTGCTCCTTTCCAGCCTGCCTCATGCAGCAGCCGCAGACGAGAATTGCCTGCGCAAGGTCACTCCTGCTGCCACCAACTCCAACGACCTGTCTTGGGACATGGCAGAAGAGATCCTGACCCACATTTCTGACCCCGTATTCCCTGCCTACACGGTCAATGTTCTGGACTACGGCGCCGTCCCCAACGACGGTAAACTGGACACCGCAGCCATCCAGCGCGCCATCGACGAGACCAGCGCCCACGGCGGCGGCACGGTCGTCATCCCTTCCGGTGTGTATGACGTCGGCGCCATCACCCTCAAGAGCAACGTCAACCTGCATCTGGAAAGCAAGGACACCGTCCTGCGCTTCACCCGGGACATCACCCCGGCCAACTATCCGCTGGTGTTCGCCCACTACGAAGGCTCCAAGCTGTACAACTGGAGCCCGCTGATCTACGCCTATCAGCAGGAGAACATCGCTCTGACCGGCAAGGGCACCCTCGATGGTCAGGCCGATAAGAACAACTGGTGGAACTGGTCCCGCACCGTCAACCCGGACGGCACCACCACCAGGCCCAGCAGCGCCGATGCCAAGCTGCTGCGCAAGATGACCGACGACGGCACCCCCGCAGAGGAGCGTATCTTCGGCGAAGGCCATTATCTGCGCCCCAACTTCTACCAGCCCATCGAGTGTACCAATGTCCTGGTCGAGGGCGTCACCATCGCCAACTCTCCCATGTGGGAGCTGAATCCCGTCCTCTGCACCAACTTCACCGCCCGCGGCGTCACCATCGACACCCACGGCTACAACAACGACGGCTGTGACCCCGAAAACTGCAACTACGTCCTGATCGAGAACTGCTTCTTCAACACCGGCGACGACTGCATCGCCGTCAAGGCCGGCCGCAACCGCGATGGCCGTGAGCTGGGCGAAGCTGGTTATCCCACCCAGAACCTCATCATCCGCAACAACACCTTCGCAGACGGCCACGGCGGCATCGCCTGCGGCAGTGAGATGAGCGGCGGCATCAAGAACCTGTTCGCAGACAACAACACCTTCGACAGCCCCACTCTGAACTACGCCCTGCGCTTCAAGACCAATGCAGAGCGCGGCGGCGCTGTGGAGAACATCTATCTGCGCAACTCCAAGGTCAAATCTGTCGGCAACGCCGTCGTCCATGCCACCATGCTGTACGATGTGGGCCGTGACGGTTCCTATCTGCCTCAGTTCAAAAACATCACCATCGAGAACCTGACCAGCAGCGGCGGCGAGTACGGCATCTTCATGGAGGCCTTTGAGGAAGTTCCCATCACCGGTCTGGTGTTCCGCAATGTGAACATCTCCAACGTCGGCACCGACATCCGCGCTCTGAACTGGGAAGACCCCGTCATGGAGAACGTGACCATCAACGGCAAGACCTACCCCCGCCCCGTGGAAACCAAGATCCTCGGCGTTCCTGTCCCGGGCCAGCGCATTGAGGGCAGCTCCACCCTGCTGGGCGGCGAAGATACCGACCTGAGCAGCAAGTGGCTGATCTCGGACAGCGCCGACGGCGATTACCATTTCTTCCGCATCCGCCGCAGCTATGCTGTTCCCTCTTATCTGGCCGGAAAGTACATCAAGTTCGTCTCCACCGACCGGAGCGGAAATCAGGACACCAGCATCCCCTACAAGGTGCTGCGGAGCGCCGAGATCGCCGGTACCACCAATGATGCCGAGCTGCTGCGTGCCGCCTCCAAGGGTTACATCGACGAGAACGACGCACTCGACCTGAACCGTCCCATCACCAAGCGCGAGTGCGCCAAGATGCTGGGCAAGCTGTGGAATCTGACCGCTCCGTCTGCACCGGTCACGATCTCCGACGTCCCCGCAAGCGACCCGGATTACGGCGTCATCGCCGCTGTGGTCGAAGCCGGCATGATCGAGCTGAAAGACCCCACCAGCGCCATCGCACAGGGCACTCTGTACAACGCCGGTGTCACCAGCTCTGAAAGCTCCAAGCGCACTGCTTTCCTGCCCGATGCCACCATCGACCGCGACGAGATGGGCCACATCGCTCTGCTGTCCTGCGGCGTGCCTTATAACGAGACTCTGGGCACTCAGCCGAAGTTCGACGACGCCAGCCAGATCGAGTCCGTGTACAAGTCCAACGTGGGTGCCAGCGCCTACTTCGGCTTTATCACCGCCAAGACCGGCAACAGCTACCTGCCCAAGGAAAAGACCACTCTGGAAGATCTGATCCGCATCGTGGAGCGCATCTCCGACTTCTCCAACAAATAATTTTTTCAGCCTCCTCCTAACTCCTCCCCGCCGGAAGCATTCTGCATGCTCCCGGCGGGGAGTTTTGTATCACTGCTGAAACGACGCACAAAAAGCACCATGCTTCGATTCGAAACATGGTGCTTTTTGCTTTGACCTCTCCGTCTGGCCTTGTCAGGCGACAGTGAGACTGAGCGGTCATTTTATTTGATGCAGCTCGAGCAGGGGCTGTAGCCAGCGGCCACAGCTTCATCATAGCTCGAGAACAAAATCTGGTTCTTCTCTGCCGGGAGGTTGGCGCAGCTGGGCAGATGGAACTTTTTGCTGTTCACGTTGCCGATGTACGCCTGCTGGGCCGCGCTGGACGCTGCCGGGTCGGTGGGGTTCAGCTCAGCGTCGGTGGCGAAGTGTTCCGTTGCCACCGTGTAGTTCTGGCCGTCACTGGAAACGGTGATCGTCCCCAGCAGGTCGGTGCGGTAGACATCCACACCGGCGTCCCGCAGAATGCTCAGGGTCTCCTCGTGGGGGTGGCCGTACTTATTGTTGACCCCGCAGGAGATGATGCCCATCTCGGGCAGGACAGCGTTCAGGAAGACGTAGCTGGTGGAGGTGCTGGAGCCGTGGTGGCCCACCTGTAAGACATCCACCTTGAGGTTCGCACCGCTGTTTACGAGGTCGCGCTCGGCGTCGGCCTCCATATCACCGGTGAGCAGGAAGCTCGTCGCACCGTAGTCGATGCGCAGGACGATGGAGGTATCGTTGGTGTCATCGTACTGCGCCACAGGGCCAAGCATGGTCACAGTGGCGCTGCCCAGCGCCCACTGGGTGCCTACGGCAGGTACTTCGACCTGTAAGTTCTGCTGCTGGGTGTACTTGACGAAATCCTTGAAGCACTTGGTGGAGGCTTCCGTCACGGGGCTGTAAACGTGGTAGGCCGGGAAATAGGCCAGCGCAGCGGCCAGACCGCCCACATGGTCTTCGTGAGCATGGGAGCAGAAGACATACTCCAGCTGCTCGACACCCTGACTCTGCAAGTAGGAGACTACCAGACTGCCGTCGTCCACATTGCCGCCGTCATAGAGCATGAACTGTCCGTCACACTCCACCAGCACGCTCAGCGCCTGCCCCACGTCGATGAAGTGCATCTGGAAGGCGGCGTCCTGCCCGTCGGAAGGCATCGTTTCGGTCTGAGAAACTGCCGGGTCCGGCATGACGCCGCCGCTGCCTCCCGGGACGATGGAAGAGGTGTCACAGCCCACGAGGCCCAGCGCAAGGGCTGCGGCCAGCGCCAGCGCAGCGAGGCGGCTCATGAGCGTTTGAGCGTTCACTTTTTCTTTTTTGAAGTTTTCCACGATGTATTCTCTTTCTGTTGATTGTTTTTCGGTTTATGCGCAGGAGCCGAATGGGGCGCAAAACGTGCGCCGGGGCTGGGCTGACGGCCCGCCGGGGCAGTGGAGCGGCTCTGGGGCTTGCCGCCCTTGCCTCTGGGCCGGACGGTGTAGGTGCCGTCGCCGTGGATGGTCACATCGGCGGCCTCGGCTCTGCGGGCCGAACGCTGGACCGCAATGCGGCCCTCAGCGGGAACCAGCAGGGGGATGAGGTCTTCGCGGTGGGTCATTTTCAGCGCCTTGATGACCTTTTCGGCATTGCGGGGCTCATAATACTGGAGCAGGGCGCGCTGAAGTGCCTTGCCCTCAGCGGTCTTTTCCACAAATACCGGCTTCAAAGTGTAGGGGTCGAGGCCGGTGTAGAACATACAGGTGCTCACGGTGCCGGGCGTGGGATAAAAATCCTGCACCTGCTCGGGGCGCATATGGTTCTTGTAGAGGTATTCGGCCAGATAGACAGCATCCTTGAGGGTGCTGCCCGGGTGGCTGGACATGAGGTACGGCACGAGGTACTGCTTTTTGCCCGCCTTCCTGCTCAGCTCGTAGAACTTATCCTTGAACTTGTTGAAGGTCTCGATCGGCGGCTTGCCCATGTAGGCGAGGGTGTTGGGGGCGCAGTGCTCCGGCGCGACTTTCAGCTGGCCGGAAACGTGGTACTCCACCAGCTCCTTGAAGAAGGTGTCATCGGGGTCGGCCATCAGGTAATCGAAGCGGATTCCGCTGCGGATGAACACCTTCTTGACGCCGGGCAGCTCCCGGACGCGGCGGAGAATTTTCAGGTAATCGCTGTGGTCCACGATCATGTGGGAACAGGTGGTGGGGGCGAGGCAGTGCTTTCCGCCATTGCACATACCCCGCAGCATCTGCTCACGGCAGGATGGGAAACGGAAGTTGGCGGTAGGGCCGCCGACGTCGTGGATGTAGCCCTTGAAATCCGGCTCGTGGGTCATCCGCTCTGCTTCGGCCACGATGCTGTCGGCGCTGCGGCTGGTGACGCGTCGGCCCTGATGCAGCTGGATGGCGCAGAAGTTACAGCCGCCGAAGCAGCCGCGGTTCTGGATGATGGAGAACTGCACCTCGCGAATGGCAGGCACACCGCCCATGGCCTCGTAGATTGGGTGGTAGCGGCGGGTGTAAGGCAGGGCGTAGACCTTATCCAGCTCCCAGCGGACGAGGGGCTTTGCGGGGATGTTCTGCACGAGGTACTTCTCGCTCTGCTTCTGGACGATGATTTGGCCGCTGACGACGTCCTGATTGTCCATCTGGATGCGGCAGGCTTTCGCATAAGCCACCTTATCGGAGGCGACCTTCTTGAAGCCCGCGCACTCCACATACCGCTCGGGCAGGTGGTCGAAGTCGGTCAGGTAGCAGGTGCCGTCCACATCGGTGATGCTCTCCACCGGCTCCCCTGCCGCCAGACGGCGGGCAATTTCCACGGTCTGGTGTTCACCCATGCCGAAGCTGATGATGTCCGCGCCAGAGTCCTCGGCGATGCTGGGCAGGACGGTGTCCAGCCAGTAGTCGTAGTGGGCAAAGCGGCGGAGCGATGCTTCCAGACCGCCCAGAATGACGGGCAGGTCAGGGTATGCCTGCTTGGCAAGTCTGGTGTAGACGGTGGCGCTGCGGTCGGGCCGTGCGCCGCCCTTTCCGCCGGGCGAATACTCGTCCTCCGCGCGGGGGATCTTTGCGACGGAATAGTGACTCACCATGCTGTCCACATTGCCGCCGCCGATGAAGAAGCCGTACTTCGGCTTACCGAAGCGCTTGAAGTCCTCGCAGTCGGTATAGCGGGGCTGAGCCAGCACGCCCACCTTGTAGCCCTCGGCTTCCAGCAGGCGGCTGATGATGGCGGTGCCAAAGCTGGGGTGGTCCACATAGGCGTCGCCGCCCACCACCACGAAGTCCAGCTGGTCCCATCCCCGGGCCTCCATGTCGGCCCGGCTGATGGGGAGAAATTCGGTGTAGATCTGGGAAGAGGTTTCCATAATACTCCTTATTTTTTATGATTCATCCGGCTGATTCATCTGCATTTCCAGCCACTGCTGGCGGCTGATGAGGACAGCGCGGGGCTTTGCGCCTTCGTAGGGGCCGATGATGCCCTTTTCTTCCATCTCGTCCATGATGCGGGCGGCGCGGGCATAACCCAGCTTGCAGCGGCGCTGCAAAAGGCTGGTGGACGCCTGACCGGCGTCGATGACCACCTCTACGGCCTGCTTGAGCATCGGGTCACTGCCGCCCTCCTCATCGGAGTCGGCAGAACTGCTGCCCTTCTTGCCGTCCTGGATGGCGTGTTTTTCCATCGCCTCGATCATGGCTTCGTCGTACTGGACGGTGGCGCTCTTCTTGATGAAGTCCAGCACACGGCTGATCTCCTCATCCCGCACAAAGGTACCCTGGATACGGGTGGGCTTGGGTGCGCCCACGGGCATGAAGAGCATATCGCCCATGCCCAGCAGCTTTTCGGCACCGGCACCGTCGAGGATGGTGCGGCTGTCCACCTGACTGGACACGGCGAAAGCGATGCGGCTGGGGATGTTGGCCTTGATGAGGCCGGTGATGACGTCCACGCTGGGGCGCTGGGTCGCCACGATGAGGTGCATACCGGCGGCGCGGGCCTTCTGGGCGATGCGGCAGATGGAGTCTTCGACATCCTTGCCGACGACCATCATCAGATCGGCCAGCTCGTCGATGATGATGGCGATATAGGGCATCTTCTCGAGGTTCGGGTCCGTTGCAGCCAGCTTATTGAAGGACTTGATGTCGCGGACGTTGTTCTCCGCGAAGAGGTGGTAGCGGCGCTCCATCTCCTGCACTGCGCCGCCCAGTGCGCCGGCCGCCTTGCGGGGCTCGGTGACGACGGGCATCAGCAGGTGGGGGATGCCGTTGTACTCAGCCAGCTCGACGACCTTGGGGTCGATGAGCAGGAGCTTGACGTCTTCGGGGCTGGAGCGGAACAGCAGGCTCATGATGATGCTGTTGACGCAGACCGATTTACCGCTGCCGGTGCTGCCCGCGATGAGCAGATGGGGCATCTTGCACAGGTCGGCCACCTGGGCCACGCCGGCGATGTCTTTGCCCAGCGCAATGCCCATCGGCGAGGTCATCCGCAAAAAGCTCTGGCTCTCGAAGACGCTGCGGATGTAGACCGGCGTTTTCTTATGGTTCGGCACCTCGATGCCCACGGCAGGCTTGCCGGGGATGGGTGCCTCCATGCGGACATCGGCCACCGCCAGGTTCAGGGCGATGTCGTCCGCCAGCGAAGTGATGCGGCTTATCTTGACGCCCGCCATGGGCTGGACTTCATACCGGGTGACCGACGGGCCGCGGGAAATATCCAGCACACGGGTGCGGACGCCGAAGCTTTCCAGCGTGTCCACCAGCTTCTGGGCGTTGGCTTTCAGCTCGTCTTCCGCGCCGGAGTCGCTTTCCTCCGGGGCGCGCTCGAACAGCTCGATGGACGGGTACTGATACTGGAAGCTCTCCTCCGTCTCCGCCTCTTCGGCGGGGGCGTTCGCGGCCTGCTCCTCGGAGACAGCAGGCTTTTCCATGGCGGCTGCCACCAGCGTGTTGAGGTCTTTTTCCTCCACCGGGTCGCTGGTGATGCTGATCCAGCCGTCCTCATCCGGCTCAGAGCGGAACGCCACCGCATTCTCGGCGCTGACCGGCTGCGGGGCCGGTTCCGGAGTCGGGGTCAAATCATAGAGCGGGATGCCGAAGGAGAGCGGCGGCTCAGGCGCGGGCTGCTGTTCCGGCTCTTCTGCCGGGGCAGCGGGCGTAACGGTGGGCATCACCGTCGGCTCGGGCTGGGCCGTGAAGAAGTCCTCGGCGGCGGTATCCACAGCGTCCGGGACGATGGGCGTCACGGTGGCGCGGATAGGCGCACGGCGGAGCGGGTCCATGCCGAAGGTGCCGCCGGGGCCGAGGATGATGGGCTCGATGGGCTCACTGCCGCCCTCGGTGACGGTGGTATGGTCAGGGCCCAGATCAATATCAAAGGGCGCACGGGGCCGGGACTTTTCCACCTGTACGGGGGCAGGCTCGGGCTGAGGCGGGGTCTGCACTTCCGGTGCGGGCGCAGGGGCAGGCTCTGCCTGTTCGCCGCCCTGCATCACCTGATGGCCCCAGTGGAAGACGCCAGCCAGCCAGCCGGGAGGCTGGATATGGAAGGCGGGCGCGGCAGGCTCTTCGCCGCCGTAGTGGTCCTCACCTTCGCCCACTTCGTCTTCCGGCAGGTCGTCATAGTCCTCATATTCCTCTGCCGCGGCCTCCTCGGCGGCGCGTTCTGCCAGACGCTCGGCCCGGCGAGCGGCATTCTGCTCGTGGACGGCAAGGCCCTTTTCGTGGACGCTGCCGCCCACATTGCAGATCCACTGCCAGCACTCGGCGGGCGTAACGTCGAAAATGTACAGGCTGGCGCAGGCCGCCAGCGCCGCCATGACCAGATTGGCGGCGGGTCTGCCGCAAAGCAGCAGGAGCGTCCCGCCCAGCACAGCGCCCAGCGCACCGCCCGAGAGCCATGCGCTCATCCCATTATGATAACAGGCAGCGGTCATCTGCGCGGCGGTCTGGTCGGTGGGGATGTCAGAAAAGACGATGACCGTGCCGCTGGCGAAGATGAGCCCCAGCGCAAGCTTGGCGATATGGGGCAGCAGGTCTTCGCCCCGGGTGTAGAGGATAGCCAGATAGCACAGCGCTGCGCCCAGCACGAAGCTTCCGCAGCCGAACACGCCGAACAGGACATCGTGCATCGTGCGCCAGGCCGAACTGCCCGGCACGAAAGCCAGCGCCATGAGCACCAGCCCCGCAAACAGGGTGATAAGCCCCGCAGGCATCCGGTCCTGTGTCCGGTTCTTGCGGCGCGAGGCTGTGCTGCGCCCGGAGGTCTTGCGTTTTCTCTTTGCCATGTTTCCTAAAACCCGTTCCTTATTTTATATAATGAAGCAGGGCGCGCTCAGGGCGGCTCTGTCGGTGACGATGGAAGATTTTCGATACTACTCGATTCTTTCATTGTACCACGGGAAAAGTCAAATGGCAATTTATTTCCCCTCGATTTCTCGGTAGAGCCATGCCAGCGCATCCGACAGCCCGCCCAGCTCGTCGATGAGCTTTTCCCGCACGGCTTTTCGGCCATCCAGCACGGTACCCACGTCCATGACCAGCTCGCCCGTGCGCATCATCAGCTCAGTATAACGCTTCTCCGAGATGCCGCTGTGGGACGCCACGAAGCCGGTGATGCGCTCCTGCATCTGCTCGAACCAGCGCATAGTCTGCGGCACGCCCAGTATCATGCCGGAATGGCGGACGGGGTGGACCGTCATGGTGGCAGTAGGCACGATGAAGCTCCGCTGGGCGCTGACGGCCAGCGGGATGCCGATGGAGTGGCCGCCGCCCAGCACCACCGCCGCACTGGGCTTGGAGATGCTGGCGATGAGCTCCGCCAGCGCAAGCCCCGCCTCCACATCCCCGCCCACCGTATTGAGCAGGACCAGCAGGCCCTCGATGGCGGGGTCTTCCTGCACGGCCACCAGCTGGGGGATGACGTGCTCATACTTGGTGGTCTTCTGTCCCTGGGGCGCTTCCACATGGCCCTCCACCTGCCCGATGACCGTCAGGCAGTGGATGGCGTGAGCTCCCCGGGTACGGTAAACGCTGCCCATATCCTCGATCTGCTCTTTTTCCAGCCGCTGCTGCTCCACGGGGATGTTCTTCTCTTCCTGTGACATTCTGCGTATCCTCCTTTTTGCTTCATTTCAGCTTGTCCGGCATTCCTGCCGGTTATACTTCGGCAAAGATTTCTTTTCTTTCTCAAAAAAATGTGCCAAATGGTTTGACATTCTGTCTTCGCGCTGTATACTTTATACTAGAGATAAGATTGTCAAATATGTATCATTATTGTACAAGAAAGTACAAATCTTTTGCCGGAGCACCCTGCCGCTGCGCACTTCTCCCCGGCAATGCTGCGGATAAAAAGAAAGGAGACCCCCCTATGAACACTCCCGGCAAAGCGTCTCTGCCCGTTATCAAGCGCCTGCCCAAATACTATCGCTACCTGCGCACCCTGAAGAACGACGGCATCACCAGCATCTCGTCCCGTGAGCTGGCCGCCCAGATGGGTACCACTGCCTCTCAGGTGCGGCAGGACTTCAACTGCATCGGCGACGTGAATGGCCGTCAGGGCATCGGCTACTCGGTAGAAAACCTGCTGAGCATCCTTGAGCATCTGCTCTTTGGCAACGGCGACCTCCTGCCCACCATCCTCATCGGCTGCGGCCGTCTGGGCAAGGCTGTGAGCCGCTTCATCACCACCGACACCAACGGCTACAAGCTCATCGCCGCCTTCGACAATGCCCCCGACGAGGTGGGCAAAGAGATCAACGGCATCCAGATTTTACACATTGATGAGCTGGAAGCTTTCTGCGCCGAGCACCACCCCGAGGTGGCTGTGCTCTGTCTGCCCCGCAGCGGCGCAGAGGAGATCAGCGGCCGTCTGGTGGCTCTGGGCATTCAGGGCTTCTGGAACTTCTCCCACTACGATCTGTCTGTCTCCTACCCCGACGTGGTGGTGGAGAACGTCCACCTCGGCGACAGCCTGATGAGCCTGGGCTACCGGCTGCGCAATCAGGACTGAGCACATACTATCAATAATACAGGCCCTCTCCGTCAGGCTTTGGCTGAGAGAGTTCTTTCATGAGGAGACTTTTTCGACATGGCAAAGCTTTATTTCCGTTACGGCGCAATGAACAGCGGCAAGAGCACCGCGCTGATGCAGGTGGCCCACAACTACGAGGAGCAGGGGATGCGGGTGCTCATCCTCAAGCCGAAGGTGGACACCAAGGGCAGCGGCGACCTCGTGAGCCGTCTGGGCGTCCGCCGCCCCGCCGACCTGCTGGTGCCGCCGGACATGGACCTGGTGGAGGCCGTCCGGGCCGCCAGCAGCAAGGGCCGGCCTCTGGCCTGTGTGCTCTGTGACGAGAGCCAGTTCCTCACCGCAGAGCAGGCTGAGCAGCTGTTCATGGTGACGGTAGAGCTGAACATCCCCGTCATCTGCTACGGCCTGCGCTCCGACTTCTCCCTCAAGGGCTTCCCCGGCTCCACCCGGCTTCTGGAGCTGGCCCACACCATCGAGGAGATGAAGACCATCTGCACCTGCGGCCGCAAGGCCACCTGCAACTGCCGCAAGGTCAACGGCCGCTTCGTCTTTGAGGGCGAACAGGTAGCCATCGACCTTGAGAACGACGTCCAGTACGTCAGCATGTGTCCCCAGTGCTATTTCCGGGAGCGCAGCGCCTTCTACGCCGCCCGCCGGTGACTCTTTTTCCTGATTTTATGCCGTCCGCACGCCGGACGGCATTTTTGTATCTTTTCTGCATCCGTGATATATCAGTCAGGGCCTGATTCGCGCGTTTTTTGCACTATTGATATATCAGCTCATGGTCGGAACTTTCTGTTATCGTCGCTTTTGATGTATACAACGCTCTTTCAACAAATTCTGCCTCGGCTACAAAATTCTTGCAATTCAGGCCAATCTTCTCCTGTTGCATCCCAGTTTTCTATGCAAATCGTTGAAGTATACAAGTTGCACAGTTTTTCGGTCCAAGTTTATTCATTATGGCAATGACGTCAAAAGCGGGCAAAAAATAAGCGCAATATTTGTACGTTTTCTGCCGCTATCACTACAATTTGCATCTTTCTTTTTTTTCTGCCCTTTGGTATTATATTTGTATACAACGGATGCTTTGCAGAGGCGTCCGTGCAAGAAGATGTTTTCTACATAGGAGGAGAACGAAAATGAGCAAGGCAATTTCTCGTCGTGACTTTCTGAAGGTCTCTGGCGCTGTGGGTGCTGCCGGCCTGCTGGCCGCCTGCGGCGGCTCCAGCAACGCTGGTTCTACCGCCACTTCCACCGCTGCTTCTTCCGCCGCAGCTTCCGTGGCCGGTCTGTCTTCTGACCCCGTCACCCTGACCATGAGCTGGTGGGGCGGCGAGTCCCGTCACAACGCTTACCAGGAGGCCATCAAGGCTTTCTCTGCTGAGCACAGCAGCATCACCGTCAACCCCACCTTCGCTGCATGGTCCGGCTGGGAGGACACCATGTCCACCAAGTTCGCAGGCGGCGTCGCTGAGGATGTCTGCCAGATCAACTGGAACTGGCTGTACAACTACTCCAAGAACGGCCAGACCTTCATCGACCTGAACAGCGTCTCCGACTATCTGGACCTGACCCAGTGGGACGAGGCCAAGCTGGCTGCCTGCAACGTGGCCAACGCCCAGCAGTGCGTGCCTGTCTCCATGACCGGCCGTATCTTCTACTGGAACAAGACCACCTTCGACAAGGCCGGCATCTCCTTCCCCACCACTCTGGACGAGCTGATGGCTGCCGGCAAGACCTTCCAGGAGAAGCTGGGCGATGACTACTATCCCCTGCACCTGGGCGCATACGACCGTATGATCCTGATGGTGTTCTACCTCGAGAGCAAGTACGGCAAGGACTGGGCAGACCCCACCACCTCCACCCTGAACTACGATGCCGACCAGATCGCTGAGGGCATCGACTTCATCAAGAGCCTGGTCGAGGGCCACGTCATCATGAGCCTGCCCACCTACTATGGCTCCAACGGCGACAACGCCGCTCACCAGTCCACCGAGTGGATCACCGGCAAGCTGGCCGGCTGCTTCGAGTGGGACTCCTCCGCTACCAAGTACGCTGACGCTCTGGACGAGGAGAACAAGGCTGGCTTCACCGTCGGCGAGGAGATCAAGTTCGGCGATTACAACGGCGGCTTCTCCAAGGTCTCCATGGGTCTGGCCATCACCAAGACCTGCGAGCATCCCGCAGAGGCAGCTACCCTCATCAACTTCCTGCTGAACGAGGAGAAGGGCGCTTCCATCATGGGTTCTGAGTGCGGCATCCCCGCCTCCAAGGCTGGTCTGGCTGCTGCTCAGAGCGCCGGCGCTGTCAAGGAGCTGGTCGCTGAGGCAAACGGCAAGGTCATGGCCTTCGTTTCCAACCAGCTGGACCCCCTGTTCGAGTCCAACGACCTGAAGGCTACCGGCACCGGCATCTATCAGGAAGTGTTCGACACTCTGGATTACGACAATGCTTCCGGCGCTGACCTGGTCGATACCCTGCTGGACGGCATGGAGTCTGTCGGCTACACCGTCTAATTTCCGCCTCATGGACTTTTTGCGGCCCGCACACGCGCGGTATTGACACGGGCCGCCCCGCATAAAGGAGTCTTGCAAGGGGCATCCCTTCCACCTACGGACGGATGCCCCTTTTTTGCAAGACGGTGATGACATTTTTTTGACAAAAATGTGTCCAAACTATTGTGCGGCGTACGAGACATATCCTTATAAAAGGAGGATTCCCGGATGAAAGAAAGCAAAGCGCCCTCTCTCGGGCGTACCCCGGCCCAGAAGTTTTTTGACAAATGGCAGGGCCTGTTCTACCTGATCCCCTGGATCATCGGCTTCGTCGTCTTCAAGGCCATTCCGTTCGGCCAGTCTCTGTACTACAGCTTTACGGATATGGACTTCTTCAACGGCATCCATCAGTATGGCATCATGAACTATGTGGACGCCTTCTCCACTCCCAAGATCACCAAGGCGCTCATCACCACCTTCAAGTACAGCTTCATCACTGTGCCTCTGAAGCTGGTCTTCGCACTGTTCATCGCCTACATCCTGAACTTCAAGATCGCCTGCGTGAACGTGTTCCGCACCGTCTACTACATCCCCTCCATCCTCGGCGGCTCTGTTGCTATCGCCGTGCTGTGGAAGGCCGTGTTCCGTGATGACGGTCTGGTCAACACCCTCATCCGTATGCTGACCTTCGGCCACTTCCAGGGTCCCTCCTGGCTGAGCGACCCCAGCTACGCACTGTGGATCATCTGCTTCCTGCGTATCTGGCAGTTCGGCTCCGCCATGGTGCTGTTCCTCGCCGCTCTGAAGGGTGTGCCGGCCGACCTGTACGAGGCCGCCACCATCGACGGCGCAGGCAAGTGGCGTCAGTTCTTCTCCATCACCGTCCCGATGATCACCCCCATCATCTTCTACAACCTGGTCACTCAGATCTGCCAGGCTTTCCAGGAGTTCAATGGCCCGTTCATCATCACCAACGGCGGTCCCCGCGGTTCCACCACCCTCATCTCCATTCTGGTCTACAACTACGCATTCAAGTCCAACCAGATGGGCATGGCTTCCGCACTGGCATGGATCATGTTCGTCATCGTCTGCATCCTGACGATCATCGCCTTCACCAGCCAGAAGAAGTGGGTCTACTACTCGGATGAAAGGTAAGGTGTGACAGTATGGGAATGAAAGCTTCTAACGCCATCGCGACGTTTTTCAAGTACTTCGTCCTGATCCTGGTGGGCCTCATCATGATCTATCCCCTGCTGTGGATGATCAGCGCCACCTTTAAGGACAACAGCGAGATTTTTGCAGGCATCGGCCTGTGGATCAAGAACCCCACTCTGGAGGGCTATAAGAACGCGCTGAACAACTTCGGCGGTTCCATCAACATCCTGCAGGCCATGCTGAACACTTACAGCTACGTCCTGCCCAAGGTCATCTGCACCGTGGTCTCCTCCTGCATTGCAGCTTACGGCTTTGGCCGCTTCGACTTCCCGGGCCGGAAGATCCTGTTCAGCATCATGCTGGCCACCCTGTTCCTGCCTCAGGTCGTCCTGAACGTGCCTCAGTTCCTGCTGTACACCAAGTTCGGCTGGGTCAACAGCCCGTTCTATCTGGCCATCTGGGTCCACTGCGCATTCGCAACTGAGACCTACTTCGTCTACCAGCTGGTGCAGTTCATGCGCAACGTCCCCCGCGACCTGGACGAGGCTGCCGCCATCGACGGCTGCTCCTCCTTCCAGACCCTGTACAAGGTCATCGTCCCGATGCTGATGCCCGCTCTGGTGTCCTGCGCACTGTTCCAGTTCATGTGGAGCTGCAACGACTTCATGGGTCCCCTGCTTTACGTCCAGACCCCTGCAAAGTACCCCATGTCCCTGTTCGTCAAGCTGTCCATGGACGGTGATACGGGCTTTGCCTGGAACCGTATTCTGGCCCTGTCCCTGATCTCTATCCTGCCGCAGCTCATCGTGTTCTTCTGCGCACAGGATCAGTTCGTCGAAGGTATCTCCGCCGGTGCTGTCAAGGGCTAAGCTGAAGTCCCCGCCGTTCGGATAATCCCGACAAACATGAATGCCCCCTGTGCCTCTTCCCGTAGAGAGGACGCAGGGGGCATTTCTAATGTCAAAGGCTCTCTATTTTCTACTCTTCCGGTATTGCAGCGGCCCGACGCCCATCGTCTCCCGGAAGACGCGGCGGAAGTGGGCCGCAGAGGCGAAACCGGTCTGCTCGGCCACGCTGCCGATGCTCAGCTCTGTCGTTTCCAGAAGCTTCTGTGCCGCCTCGATGCGGCGGGCGTTGATGTAGTCCACGATGGACTGCCCCGTCACCCGCCGGAACAGCCGGCTCAGATAGTAGGGCGAGATGTAGAACCGCGCCGCCACCTCGGTGAGGGAAAGCTTTTGCTGGTAGTTTGCCGCAAGGTAGGCGCAGATCTGCTCCACCGTCTCGTTGCGGGGGCGAGCGTCGGCGGCGCTCTGCGCCCGGTGCTCCTGCTCCACATAGTGGAGCGTCAGTGCCAAGTACAGCCCGCCGGGATACTCCGGCTCGCCCATTGCGCCCCGCATCATCTCCAGCAGCGTCCGCAGACGGCTGGCCCACTGGACGCTGCCGTAAAGGGCCATCTGGCTTCCCGGTGCAAAAAGGCGGAGGAAATCTTCGCCGGTGGCGTTCTTCATCTCGTGGAGCACTGCCAGCGGGAACTCGCACCCCAGCATTTCCGGCTGGGTGTGGCCTGCCTGCGATACCACCCACGCCCCCGGCCCCAGCAGCAATGCGCAGCCGGGGCTGACCAGGAGCGACATGTCCCCGCACTGGACTGTGCAGCTGCCGCCTGAAAACAGAACGATATGGCACATCTCGGCAGGCAGCTCGAGCCGCCCGCCGGACAGCTTGAGCGCTCCCGCCGTGATCTTCGCGTTGAGTTTTTCCCGTTCGGCGCGCATCCGCCCTTCCCCCTTCTTGCTATGCCTGCCCCGCTGGGGCAGTGCTCTGATATTCTTATCCCCAGTGTACCATGTCCGCCCTCTGCGGGCAAGCCGCAAATCTACGCAAATAACTCAGGAGGCTGTAAAAATGAATCTGTCTCTCATCCGTTCTATGACCCGCAGCGCCGTCTTCGAGCTGGAAAATGGCAAGTGCTTCCGCCCGGAGCATCCCTTCGCCGTGGCTCTGAACGGCAAGACCATTTACGAAAGCTGCAACACCAACGTGTTCTCCCTCTTCTCTCTGACTCCGTCCACCGCCTACACCGTGGAGGTAGACACCGAGGGTGAGCACCTGAAACTGGATTTCACCACCGAGGCCGAGAGCTTCTTTGTGGACGCATCCCGCTACGGCCTCGTCGCCGATGGCGAGACCGACAACACCGGCAAGCTGCAGGCTGCTCTTTCCACCTGCCCCAGGGGCGGCACGGTATATGTCCCCGCTGGCCGCTACCGCACCGCCAGCCTCTTCATGAAGAGCTGCACCACCCTCTACCTCGAGAAGGGCGCTGTGCTGCTGGGCGACAATGACCGCACCCACTACCCCATCCTGCCCGGCGTCATCCCCAGCGAGAACGAAGTGGACGAATACTACCTCACCGGCTGGGAGGGCAACCCGCTGAACAGCTTTGCGGGCCTGCTGAACATCACCCAGGTGCATGATGTCGTCGTCACCGGCGAAGGCACACTGGACTGCGACGCCCAGAACGGCGACTGGTGGGTCGACCCCAAGGTCAAGCGCATCGCATGGCGTCCCCGCGCCGTGGCGATGGTGGACAGCGAGAACGTCTGCCTCCACGGCATCACCGTGCAGAACAGCTACTCCTGGACCATCCACCCCATCTTCGTCAAACACCTCGACCTGCTGAACTTCAACATCAACAACCCCTACAACGCCCCCAACACCGACGGCATCGACCCCGAGAGCTGCGAGTACACCCGCATCATCGGCGTGAACATCCACGTCGGTGACGACTGCATCGCCATGAAGGCCAGCAAGGTCTTCCTCGGTATGAAGCTCAAGAAGAGCTGCGAGCACACCGTCATCCGCAACTGCCTGCTGGACAAGGGCCACGGCGGCATCGTCATCGGCAGCGAGATGAGCGGCGGCGTCAAGGACATGGTGGTCACCCAGTGCCTCATGGACCACACCGACCGCGGCCTCCGCGTCAAGACCCGCCGCGGCCGCGGCAACACCGCCGTCATCGATGGTCTGGTGTTCCGCAACGTGGAGATGCGGGGCGTCAAGGCTCCCTTCGTCATCAATATGTTCTACTTCTGCGACCCGGACGGCCACGGCCCCTATGTCCAGTGCCGCGAGGCTCTGCCCGTGGACGAGTACACCCCGAAGCTCGGCACCCTGACCATGGAAGACATCGTGGCCACCGACGCACAGTTTGCGGGCTGCTACTTTGACGGCCTGCCCGAGCAGCCCATCGAGGGCGTCTCCATGAAGAACGTCACCATCACCTTCGACCCCGACGCAAAGGAGGGTCAGGCTGCCATGGCCGACAACCGCCCGCTGGTCAAGAAGCTGGCCATCTACGCCGAAAACGTCAAGAACATCGAGCTGCACAACGTCAAGATCGAGGGCTACGAGGGCGAGCGCCTGCGCTTTGCCAACGTCGGCCATTTTGAGGAGGACTAAGCCATGACTCATGAAGAAATCCTGTCCATGCTGGGCGATTATGTGGACTACCTCATCGCCAATTCCAGCGCCGAAGCACCCATGTGGAACATCGAGAAGGTCCGCAGCGGCAAGCCCAACAAGTGGAACTACATCGACGGCTGCATGATCACCGCCTGCCTGAGCCTGTATAAGACTACCGGCGACGAAAAGTATCTGAAATTTTCCAAGGATTTCATCGACTGGTTTGTGCAGGAAGACGGCTCCATCAAGACCTACGACCCGAAGGAGCACAACCTCGACAACGTGAATCAGGGCAAAAACCTGTTCATCCTCTACGACATCTTCGGCGACGAGAAGTACCGCAAGGCCATCGACACCATCCGCAGCCAGCTGCTCACCCAGCCCCGCACCAAGGAGGGCAACTTCTGGCACAAGGACATTTATCCGTGGCAGGTCTGGCTGGACGGCACCTACATGGCCCAGCCCTTCTATATGGAGTACGAGACCCGTTACAACAAGATGCAGGGCTGCATCGACAGCTACAAGCAGTTCATGAACATCCAGAAACACATGCGGGATGAGAAGACCGGTCTGTACTACCACGGCTACGACGAGAGCCGCCAGATGTACTGGGCCGACCCCGTCACCGGCTGCAGCCCCAACTTCTGGCTGCGGGCCATGGGCTGGTTCATGGTGGCGATGGTGGACGTGCTGGAGCGGATGGATGAGCAGCTGTACAACGAGTACCGCGGCATCATGGCGATGTTCAAGCAGACCATTGAGGACGTCCACAAGTTCCAGGACGAGGAGACTGGCATGTTCTGGCAGGTGATGGACCACCCCGGCGTCGAGGGCAACTACCTCGAGACCAGCGGCACGGCCCTCTTCGCCTACGCCGTGCTCAAGGGCGTGCGTCTCGGCTACCTGCCCAAGCGGATGGCCGCATGGGCTGAGAAAGCCTTCTACGGCACCTGTGACAAGTATCTGAGCAAGAACCCGGACGGCAGCCTGCAGCTGGATGGCATCTGCCTCGTGGCCGGCCTCGGCGGCAAGGACCACCGCGACGGCTCGCTGGCTTACTATTTCAGTGAGCCAGTGGTCTGCAACGACGCAAAGGGCGTCGGCCCGCTGGTGCTGGCCTATACCGAGATGATAGCACGGAAGTAAGAAAGACCGTATCGCGCAAGAAAGCGCCCCGGCCCCCTCGTGCAGTGAGGGAGCCGGGGCGCTTTTTGATGCAGAAAAGAGAAGTACAAAGGGGTCTTTATCTCTTTCTGATATGGTTTACCAGATATTTCAACATTTTCCGGACTTCGGGATCTCTGAAATGCACTGCGTTTACAATGACAGATAACCAGAATCAGGTTCATATGGGCCGAAATTATGATTTTAAGCTGGACACTTCTGCCATGCTTGTGTACTGTACTCCCCCAAATGGTTACAAATCTGTAGCCTTCGCGGCACTTGATAATATTTCTGCCAATACACCTGATGAAAGCATGAAGAAAAAACTTTCCACCTTGACCTCTCCTTTCATTTGCCTTGATGGTATGAACGAAAAAGGTGTTTCTATTGCAGTACTTACTCTGGACAGCGAACCGGTTTTCCAGAATACCGGCAAGCCAACAATCGCAACAACACTGGCTATTCGCCTCGTGTTGGACCGTGCTGCCTCCACACAGGAAGCAGTAGATCTGTTAAAAGAATATGATATGTTCGCCTCCTCCGGTAGAGATTATCATTTCTACATTACAGACGCCTCAGGTGATGGACGAGTCATTGAATACGATTGCGACAGTGAAACCCGAGAACTCGTTGACACCAGATCTGAAGCTGTCACTAATTTCTTTGTCCTGTACAAAGACAAAGTTGCTCCGAATCAGAAGAATGGAATCTACGGACACGGAAGAGAACGTTACGATGCTGTTCTTAAGACTTTTGAAGCAGAAACAGAACATACCAATTCTACCGTATGGAATGCTTTAAAGGCATCTTCCCAGGATCCAAATCCTACTGATATCACAAGTAATACACAATGGTCGATCAATTATAATAATACAGATCTGACTGCCGAGATTGCTCTCCGACGAAACTGGGATGATAAAACGATCTATAATCTAAGTCAAAATAAAATTGAACTTCCGAATTAAAATTCAGAAATAAGTCAAGAGGGGCTGTTGCAAAATAAAAATGCGATAGCGACTTGCGCAAAGAAATAGTGCAAAAACAGAAACCCGGAAC
>ENA-UEPW01000451-UEPW01000451.1-human-gut-metagenome-genome-assembly--contig:-NODE-451-length-29869-cov-8.247617_pt1 | contig 29869 bp, 27 predicted proteins | sample MGYA00242935_ERZ507936 | MGnify/ENA primary metagenome ERZ507936 (study PRJEB26167, sample SAMN06115469) | human gut metagenome | host: Homo sapiens | place: China:Chongqing | collected 2016-06-23... | reverse complement strand
AGTCGCGGGTCCGCTGCGTCGAAACAGCGGCAATTTTCTTTGGTTCTTTCTTTTGTTGGCAAAAGAAAGAACAACCTCCTGGGAGGCAGCCGTTCCCGGTCTTGCCACCCGCCCCTATAGGGTGTATAATAGGACTATATCTGCCAGACTCAGGAAAGGAGCCGCTGTTATGTCGCGCAAAGAAGGCCAGAAACGCAAACTGCTTGTTCTTTTGGAGATCCTCGCCCGGGAAACCGACGAGAAGCACCCCTTGAGTGTTCCCCAGCTGGTGGAAAAATTGCAGGAGCACGGCGTCGTCGCCGAGCGTAAAAGCGTCTACGATGACCTGAACACCTTAAACAACCTGCCCGACACCAAATATGAGATCGTGCAGCAGCGCGGGCGCGGCGGCGGCTACTATATGACCGAGGCTCCGTTTGAGCTTGCCGAGCTCAAGCTGCTCGTCGATGCCGTCTACGCCAGCAAATTCATCACGGCGCGCAAATCCAAAATCCTGATCGACAAGCTCGGCCAGTTCACCTCCACATACCGGCAGGAGGAGCTGGACCGTAAGGTACTGGTCAGCGGGCGTATCAAGAGCACCGACGAGAAAATTCTGTACACCGTCGATGCGCTGCACGCCGCCATCACGGCAGGGGAGCAGGTCACCTTCAAATACTGCGACTGGAACCTGCAAAAGCGGATGGCCCCGCGCCACGACGGCCAGCTCTACCGCGTCAGCCCGTGGGTGCTCGTGTGGGAGAACGGCAACTATTATTTGATCGCCTACACCGAGGGGCGGCTCAAGCACTACCGCGTCGACAAGATGCAGAACGTTCACCAGCTGCCCGACACGACCCGCGAGGGTGCCGGGGAATACGCCAATTTCGACGTCAATACGTATATGCAGCAGATGTTCGGCATGTTCAACGGCCCGCTCAAGCGGGTAACGCTGCAATGCGAGAACCGCTTTGCCGGGGCGATGATCGACCGGTTCGGTACCGCGCCGATCCTGACGCCCTGCGCCGACGGCGAGCACTTTACGATGACCGCCGAGATTCAGGTCAGCCCGCAGTTCTTCGGCTGGGTGGCCGGGTTCGGCACCGGCGTCGTCGTCTCCGGCCCGCCGGAGGTCCGCGCCGAAATGAAGAAAACGCTGGATCAGCTGCAGGAGCTTTACCGCTGATTTGCAATACCGGCGTAAATATGGTAAAATAGATTGTTTAAATCTATCCAGACTGTCAAAAAAGCGTATTGTAGGGGCGAGCATTGCTCGCCCGTGCCCGTTCGCCTTGTGAGAAGCCTTCCAAAAATAGCGTTGCTGCGCCAAGTTGGCGGGCGAACAATGTTCGCCCCTACATTCTCTACCAGGCAAAGTAGATGTTTTTTGACATACTGAATAGATTGTTTAAATCTATCACCGTAGGGAGGGCATCACCTCTTGCTGGAAAAGAACCAACGCTTCAAAAGCCTTTTGTATGTGCTGGCGGACGCGGCACTGCTTTTCATCGGCTTTTTGCTTGCCAACTATATCCGTTTCAATTACGTCCGCTACTTTGAGCCGGGCGGCGCAGGGCCTGCGCTGGCCGTGGCCCAGGACCCGCGCAACATCATTGCCGGGCTGGCCACGTCGCTGGTGCTCGTGCTCATCTACTGGGTCGCCGGTATCTACAGCACCACGCGGCTGCGCGGCCTGGCCGAGCGCTGCACCAAGATTGCCGTCATCAACGCGGCGGGACTGCTGATCTTCATTGGTGCTTTGTATCTGATGCACCTGGACGACTACTCCCGTATCGTACTGGCGCTGTTCTACATCCTCGGCACGGCAGGCGTCGTGATCGAGCGTATGATCCTGCGCTGGGTAGACCGCGCCCGCCGCCGCAAGGGGCTGGGTCTGCGTCATATCCTGCTGGTGGGCGGCGGTAAATCCGCCGCGCTCTATCTGCGCGCGCTCGAGCACAACCCCTACTACGGCTTTGTCGTGGACGGCTATCTGGCCGGAATCGAAGAACCGGGTCTTGGTGTGCGCTACATGGGCAGCTATGATGCGCTGTCCGCCCGGCTCGACGAGGTTGCCGTCGATGAGGTCGTCGTAGCGCTGGAGGCTGACGAAATCGAATTGCTGCCCCACGTTTTTGCCGCCTGCGACAAAAACGGCGTGCGCATCACGATGGTACCGTTCTACAGCGACTATCTGCCCGCCCGGCCCACCATTGACGTGCTGGACGAGTGCAAGCTCATCAATGTGCGGCAGACGCCGTTTGACAATCTGCTCAACGCCGCTGTCAAGCGCGGGCTTGATATTATCGGCAGCCTGATCCTGATCATTTTGACCAGCCCGGTCATGCTGGTCACGGCCATCGGCGTCAAGCTGTCCAGCCCCGGGCCGGTCATCTTCAGGCAGGAGCGCATCGGCCTGAACAAAAAGCCCTTCATGATGTACAAGTTCCGCTCGATGCGGGTCAATGTGCAGCAGGAGACCGGCTGGTCCACCGACTGCGACCCGCGCAAGACCCACTTCGGCAGCTTTATCCGCAAGTTCAGCCTGGACGAGCTGCCCCAGTTCTTCAACGTGCTGAAAGGGGATATGTCCCTCGTCGGGCCGCGGCCCGAGGTGCCCTACCATGTGGAGCATTTTAAAGAGGAGATCCCGCGCTACCTTGTGCGCCAGCAGGTCCGCCCCGGCTGCACGGGCTGGGCGCAGATCCACGGCCTGCGCGGCGATACCGACATTGCCGAGCGCATCCGCTACGACATCTGGTACATCGAAAACTGGACCGTGGCGCTGGACATCAAGATCATCTTCCGCACCGTGTTCGGCGGCAAGATGGTCAACGACGAAAAACTACAATAACGCCCTGTGCGTTACCGGACGGGAGTGTCTGTAATGAGCAAAAAGGAGCCCAAGGTCGCCATCGTTCACGACTGGCTTGTCGGCTACGCCGGCGGGGACCGCGTTGTGGACGCCATGAAGCGCGTTTTCCCCGATGCCGTCATCTACACCCTTGTGTACGACCCCAAAAACATGCCCGAGCACTTTAAAAGCTATGACATCCGCACGAGCTGGTTCCAGAAGGTGCCCTTCTCCAACAGGCTGTATAAGGCCATGCTGCCGCTGATGCCCCGCGCGTTTGAGGCGTTCGACCTGACCGAGTACGATCTGGTGCTGTCGTCGTCCTCCTCCTGTTCCAAAGGCGTCATCACCCGCCCGGATGCCGTACACATCTGCTACTGCCACACGCCGATCCGTTATGTGTGGGATTTTTACTACACCTACCGCGCCAACGCCAACTGGCTGGCGAAGCTCGTCATGCCCGGCCAGATGCACAAAATGCGCATCTGGGACAAGTGCGCCGCGGACCGCGTGGATTATTTCATCGCCAACTCGCATTATATCGCCCAGCGCATCAAAAAATATTACCGGCGTGACAGCGATGTCATTTACCCCTGCTGCCACATCAACGAGTCGCCTTTTGTCGAAAAGGAGGACTTCTACCTGACCGTGGGCCGTCTGACCTGGTACAAGCGCGTGGATCTGGCCGTGCAGGCCTGCACGCGCCTTAACAAGCGCCTCGTCGTCATCGGCGGCGGGGGAGAGCTGGACAAGCTCAGGGCCATGGCCGGACCGACCATCGAGTTCAAGGGCGGCGGTCTGTCCGACGAAGAAGTGCGCAGCTACTACCTGCGCGCGAAGGGCTTCCTTTTCCCGGGTGAAGAGGACTTTGGCATCACCCCCGTCGAGGCCCAGAGCGCGGGCACGCCGGTGCTGGCCTTTGGCCGCGGCGGCGCGTGCGAGAGCGTGCTGCCCGGCAGGACCGGCTACTGGTTTAAAGAGCAGACCGTCGAGAGCCTGGCCGACTGCATCGAACGGTTTGAGCGCGACGGCGTGGCCTGTTCCAAAGAGGAAATCCGTGAGCACAGCCGCTCCTTCAGCGAGGAACGCTTTGAGCGCGAGCTGAAGGAATACTGCCTGCGCCGCATGGCCGACTGGCAGCAGGAGCTGCTCGACTGCTCCCACTGGGAGAAGGAGGAACTGGATTGAACCCTATCGTCATCAACGGCACGGTACTGTGTGACAATATCACCGGCATCCCGCGCTATGTCTATGAGAATGTCGTCCGGCTGGACAAGCTGATCGAGGGCACCGGCCTGGACGTCCGCATTGCCTACCGCGACGACGGGCGGCCCATCCATCTGCCGGAGCTGAAAAACATCCGGCTGGTGCCGCTCAAGTCCATCCCGTATTTTTACAATCTGGCCGTGCTGCCCGCCTACCTGCGCCGCACCCATGCGTTTTATGTGGGTCTTGCCAGCGATATGCTGCTGACCCGCCGCAGCGTCGTGGTGCTGCACGACATCCGCCCGCTGGTCATGGATACCGACAAGGGCTTTTTCCGCTTCAAGTTCTGGGTACACTGCCTGTCCACCAAATGGTTCGCCCAGCGGGTGTTCACGGTCAGCGACAACCAGCGGCACCTCATCAGCGAGAAGCTCGGCATCCCGCTGGACAAGATCGGCATCACCTACAACGGCTGGGAGCACATGAAGAACGTCACCCCCGACGAGAGCATTTTTGACAAGATGCCCGGCGTCAAAAAAGGGGAGTACTTCTACGCCCTCGGCAGTCTGGCAAAGCATAAAAACTTCAAGTGGATCCGAGAGGTCGCCCGCCGCAGCCCCGACAAGACGTTTGTCGTCGCGGGCGGCAAGGACCTGCGTGCCTTTGGCGACGACGCCGAGGCGAAGGACACCCACAATGTGTTCTACCCGGGCTATGTGTCCGATGCCGAGAACGCCGCGCTGATGAAGCACTGCAAGCTGTTTTTGCACCCCGCCGTGTTCGAGGGCTTTGGCATCCCGCCGCTGGAGGCGCTGGCCCTGGGCGCGCCGGTCGCGCTGGCCAACGCCACCTGCCTGCCCGAGCTGTACGGCGATACGGCGCGGTATTTCGACCCGTATGATTATGATGTGGATCTTGACGCGCTGGCCGCCCAGCCCGTGGCCGCGCCCGACGAGGTCCTGAAAAAGTACAGCTGGGACAAGACCGCCGAGTTCTGGCTGCACGAGATGGAGAAGTATGCAAAGCAGTGAAGCGGCAGCTCCCGCAGGGTAAGGCCCCTCAGGCCTCGCAAGCTCGGCCAGCTCCCCACCCTATGGGGCGCCTTTCACGGGCGTACGCCTGAAAAAAGCCTGCCCTTTCAGGGGAGGTGGTCGAGCGCCAGCGATGACCGGAAGGGCTCTGGCCATTTCCCGCTGCCACATCACCCATCCCACAAAAGGAGGAGCATTATTCTTATGTTTATTATAATCACCCTGCTCCTCACCGTGCTCGTCTCCGGCATCTTCGGTGCGGTTCCTGCGGTAGTATCCCACCGCAGGGTTTCCCGCCGCGACGCTGCCTGGGCTGCCGGGCTCTGGCTGGCCGTCTGGGTGTTCGCTCTGTGCGCCTACCACCGCCCCGGGCTGACCGTCGGCTTCCATGCGTTCCGGCTCGTCGCCCTCACCGCCATGACCGGCTGGGCGGGGCTTGTCACCGCCGGGCTGCGCAGCCTCGGGCGCAAAGGGTTAAAGGTCGTCGTCCCGCTGCTGGCCGTCACGGCGCTGGGGCTGGAGGTGTTCGTCGGCAATGTGGCCTACTTCAACACCCACAGCTACACGCCGTTTCAGCTCGTCGATTACCTTGACGACAACATCAACGTCGGGCGCGGCGTCGGCACGATCTCGCTCGACGAGGGCCGCACCTATCTGCGGTTCCTCGACATTGACCAGCCCATCTACAACCTGCGGTTTGACGGTCTGGTCAGCGACGACACCGAGCCGCTCCACGCCGACAGCGCCGTGATCTTCACCATTGAGGGCACCGACGCCGCCAACACCGAGCTGACCCGCTTCGGCAGCTGGCAGGTGGGGCTGCAGGCCCCGCGCACCCAGGTCATCAGCCTGGACCTGACCGGCTCCGTCGGGATGCTGACGCTGACCGCTGCCGGGTACAGCTCCACCTACGCGCAGTTCCCGGTGGCGCTGACCTTCCGCGGCATCACGGCCAACGCGCCGCGCGCGCTGGATTTCTCGATTTTGCGCTTCTGCGCGATATTTCTGGCGCTGCTGGCCGTCTACGGCCTGCGCCCGGCCAGCGGGCTGTGGCACCGCCGCTGGCTGGCGGGCAACGTCTGTGACCGTGCCGCAGCCGCCGTGCTGGGCCTTGTGCTAGCTGCCTTCGTCGTGGTCATCCCGTTCTGGGAGCCGAGCAACACCGGCCTTGCCACAAAAGATTACAACACCGCGTTCTGGGACGGGGAGAGCACGGTCAGCTTCGTCTACCAGCAGTACGGCGCGCTGGCGCACAGCCTGCTGAACGGGCGCCTTGACCTGGAGGCCGACCCGCCTGCCGAGCTGCTGGCGCTGGACAACCCCTACGATGCCGGGGCGCGCGACGCCGCGCAAATCAACGACATCCACTGGGACCACGCCTTTTACAATGGGCGCTACTACGTCTATTTTGGCATTGTACCGTGTCTTTTGTTCCAGCTGCCGTTTGAGGCACTGACCGGCATCCAGAACCTGGCCTATGCGCCCTGCATGGTCCTGCTGGGGCTGATCTTCCTCGCCGCCTGCTTCGGCGTCGTCGGGCAGGCCGTGCGCCGGTGGTTCCCGCAGGCGTCCACCGCAGCGTACCTGCTGGCCGTGGCCGCCGTAGCGCTGGGCAGTCAGTTCTACTATCTGTTGCTGCGCCCCTACATTTATGAATATGCCATCCTCTGCGGTGCGGCGCTGCTGATGCTGGGGCTTTGGCTCTGGCTCTCCGCCGCCAGCACGCCGGTGGAAAAGCGCGGTGCGCTGATCGTCAAGCTGGTCTTCGGCAGTCTCTGCGTGGCGCTCGTCGCCGGGTGCCGCCCCCAGATGGAGCTGTTTGCGTTTTTGGCCGTGCCCATCTTCTGGCCGCGGTATATCGGGCAGAAGCGGCTGCGCAGCCGCGCCGGGGCAGGGGAGGCCGCCGCGTTTCTGCTGCCGGTGGTGCTGGTCGCTGCCGGGCTCATGTGGTACAACGCTGCGCGGTTCGGCTCGCCCTTTGACTTTGGCGCCAACTACAACCTGACCGGCAACGATATGACCCAGCGCGGCTTCAACGCCGTGCGCATCGGCCCGGCTGTGTTCACGAGTCTGTTCGAGCTGCCCAGCTGGCAGGGTGTTTTCCCGTTCCTGCGGGAGACCGACGTCCAGACGAACGCCGTCATCCGCACGATCAGCGAGAAGTTCACGGGCGGCATTCTGGCCGCCACGCCGTACCTGTGGGTGCTGGCGCTGCCGCTGCTTCCCGCGTTCCGCCGCTGTCTGCACCGCCGCCGTGTCGCCGCCTGTGTGGTCTACGGCAGCCCGGCCGTCATGGTCGTCATGACCGTTGTTGACTGCGAGATGGCCGGGGTGCTCTACCGCTATTTGATGGATTACAGTCCCGTGTTGCTGCTTGGCGCGGCGCTGTGCTGGTTCTGCGCCGAGGGTGCGCTCTCCCGCCGCGCAGCACTGGGGGAGGGCACTGCCGCTGCGGCGCTGCCCGCACTGCGCACCGTCATGGCCGCCGCTGTGGCATATACCGCCGTCTACCGCTTCTGCACGCTCTTCGCCATGGAGCCATATCTGCAGGGCATGAATCCTTCCCTTTACTACACCGTCAGCCGCCTTGTTCAATTCTGGATGTAAAATCCGCCCGGAGGTCCTGTTATTATGGATAAAATCGCCGTTCTGATCCCCTGCTACAACGAGTCCAAGACTGTCGAGAAGGTCGTCTCGGATTTCCGCCGCGTCCTGCCCGACGCCACCGTCTACGTCTACGACAACAATTCCACCGACGGCACTGCCGAGCTGGCCGCCAGAGCCGGGGCCGTTGTCCGCCATGAGTACCAGCAGGGCAAGGGCAATGTCATGCGCCGCATGTTCCGCGAGATCGACGCAGAGGCGTACATTCTTGTGGACGGCGATGACACCTACCCTGCGGAGGCCGCGCCCGAGATGGTCGCTGCCGTGACCGGGCGCCAGGCCGACATGGTCGTCGGTGACCGTCTGTCCAGCACCTACTACACCCAGAACAAGCGCCCGTTCCACAACTTCGGCAACGATCTGGTGCGGTTCTGCACAAATCATTTGTTTGGCGGCAAGATCAAGGACATTATGACCGGCTACCGCGCGTTCAGCTACCAGTTCGTCAAGACCTATCCCGTGCTGTCCCGCGGGTTTGAGATCGAGACCGAGATGACGATCCACGCCCTGCAGCGCAATATGCAGGTCGAGAACGTTGTCATTGACTACCGTGACCGTCCGGAAGGGTCGGAGAGCAAGCTGAACACCTACTCCGACGGCTTTAAAGTATTGGGCACGATTGCGCGGCTGTTCAAGAACTACCGCCCGTTCAGCTTTTTCGGCATTCTGGCCGCGATCCTGGCCGTGTTCGGCATCGGCTTTATGATCCCGGTGCTGGGCGAGTATTTCCGGACCGGCCTTGTGCCGCGCTTCCCGACTTTGATCGTCTGCTGCTTTGTGCTGGTGGCGGCGCTGCTGCTGTTTATCTCGGGCATCATCCTCTCGAGCCAGCTTGCCAAGGATGCCCGCGACTTTGAGTTCCAGCTGCAGACCGTGCATCATTGGCGCAGTGAAAAGAAATAAGCCTTCCCCCTCGGGGGAAGGTGGCCGAGGCCCCGCCCGAGGCCGGATGAGGGGCAAGCCTGCGGCAGCCGCCCGTTTACGGGCTTTCTCCGTAAGCTCTCCCCTCATCAGTCACCTGCGGTGACAGCTTCCCCCACAGGGGAAGCCCTTTTGCCCCAGCCCGCAAACCGGGACACCCGGTCTGCGGGCTTCTTGCTTTTTGGGGCGCAATGGGCTATAATAGTTTTATATGTGCACACTGCACATACTACGTACAACAAAGAGGGACTATCAAGGGAGTATATACATTATGACGAAAATTGCCGCATCGATCCTGTCGGCTGATTTTGCCAACCTGAAACATGACTGCACCCGCCTGTTGGAGGCCGGTGTCGACCTGATGCACTTTGACGTGATGGACGGGCACTTTGTACCCAATATCAGCTACGGCGCGCCGGTGCTGAAATGCCTGCATGCCGCTATGCCCTACGTCTACTACGACGTCCACCTGATGATCAGTGACCCGGCCCGCTACGCCGCCGACTTTGCCAGGGCAGGAGCCAGCCTCATCACCTTCCACCTCGAAGCTGTGCCGGACACGGCAGAGGAGGTCATCGCCGCTATCCGCGCTGCGGGCTGCCAGGTCGGCATCAGCATCCGCCCCGGCACACCGGTGGAAGCTGTTTTCCCGTATCTGGGCGTTGTCGATCTGATCCTGGTCATGAGCGTGGAGCCCGGTTTCGGCGGGCAGAAGTTCCTCCCCACCACCCCCACGCGCATTGCCGCCATCTGTGCCGAGCGCACCCGCCGCGGCTGTGATACCCTGATCGAGGTGGACGGCGGCATCAACACCGAGACCGGCCCCCTGTGCATCGCTGCCGGGGTCGACTGGCTCGTGGCCGGAAGCTCGCTGTTCCATGCCATGGATCCTGCCGCTGTGGTAAATGTCCTGCACAGCAAGTAAAGGAGCTTTTTCCCTATGCCCAATCGTAAAAAAGTTGAACGCAGCGCGAACTACAGCTACTACAGTGACCTGCTGTGGTGCACAGTCCCGCTGATCGGCATGTCGTGGTATTACTACGGTGCGCGCCCGGTGCTTTTGCTGCTGGCCGCACTGCTGACCGCCTACCTGTGCGACTGTGCCTTGGCCCCGCTGCACGGCACGGGCTACCAGTCCCATGAGCCGTCCAGTGAGTGCTTTGCCGCGCTCATCGCACTGCTGATGCCTGCCAGCATCTCGTATCCCATCGTTATTTCCGCCGTCATCGTCGCCGTGCTCGTCAAGGAGGCGTTCGGCGGCGAGGGCCACTATCCGTTCCATCCCGCCGCCGTCGGCGTCGTCGTGGCCGGTATCTCGTGGCCGCAGGACGTCTTTTCGTACCCCATTCCCGGCACGCAGCTGCCGCTGTTCGGCAGCGTGAACACCACTCTCGTCGAGGGCATGAACGCCACTCTGCGGGATGGCGGTCTGCCCAGTGCCAGCACGATGAACCTGCTGACCGGCAACGTCTCCGCCGCCATGGGCACCAGCGCAGCGCTGGTCGTGATGGCCTGCGGGCTGTTCCTGCTTGTGCGCGGGCACATCAAGCTTTCTGTCGTTATTCCGTTCTTTATCTTTGTCATCGGCCTGCCGTGGTTCTTCCCGAATCTGAACGAGCTGCCGACCTTCAGCCTGCCGTGGGAATATATCCGCCAGCGCTTCTATCTGGAAAAATATGTCGTCCTGTCCGGCACGGCACTGTTCACCGGCCTGTTCCTGATCTGTGAGCCGGTCACGATGCCGGACCGCCGCATGAGCCGCATCATCTACGGCGCGGCGCTGGGCATCATGACCTATGTGTTCCGCGTGTTCAGCCCGTATGAGTGCGCGGCCTGCTGTGCGCTGCTGATCGTCAGCTCCATCCCCGAATGGCTCGACCTCATCAGCCACCGCACCGAACGCATCCGCTTTATGAGAGAGGAGGAGCAGCGCCTTGCCAATTCAACAAAACCCGAATAAGCGCCGGGGCGAGGAGCGCTCCGAGACCTTAATTATCCCGCACATCACCAGGGAGATGCTCGAGGTCGCCCGCGCCATGGCGGAGAAGGGCGCCTCCCGCGCCGAGATCGAGGCCGCCCTTGCCGCTATGCAGACCGGCAAGGCGCCCGCCGCCCCGGCGGCCCCTGCACCGGAAAAGCAGCCCGGCGCACCGCAGCAGCCCGCGCCCGGGCGCAGTGATGCCGCCCGCAGCGGCGGCATCATCCCGACGAGCCGCCCGCGGTACACCGCCGCGGAGCGCCGCGCCATGCTGGAGGAGGTCCAGCGCCGCCAGGCTGAGCGCGAGGCCGCCCGCCAGGCGGAAGCCCAGGCCGAGGAGGATCGGTTCCGCAGCTACCGGGACCGGGAGTACGGCAGGAGCCCCGCGGTCACACCGTCCGCAGCCCCCCAGCCCACTCCCGCTGCCCGCAGCAGCCAGACACCCGCAGCAGCTGACGAGACCCGCACGATCTCGATCCCGAAGCGCAGAACTGCCGAGCCTGCCGCCCATGCCGTGCAGCCCCCTGCACCCGCGGCACAGCCCGCCCAGCAGCCCACGCAGGTCATGCCGCCGGTACAAAAGGCGGCCCCTGCGGCACCGGCTGCGCCCGCCCCGGCAGAGCACACCGCCCACCCGGAGCCGACCCCTGCGCCGAAGTCCAAAAAAGCCAGCGCCTCGCGTTCCTACGCCGCGGCGGAGGCTGCCCTGAACGAGCGCATCCGCGCCGACCATATCTGGCTGTCCAACCCCGTGCTTGTGCGCGGCCTCGGCATGGCCCCGGTCATCGGTGCCGCGCTGGACGGCCAGCGGGCGCTCATGCTCTGTATCGCCTCGCTGATTTTGGTCACCTTCACCCGTGTGCTGGCCGTGGCCATCTGCCATCTGACAAAGAACCGCTTCCGCCCCGTGGTGTACTGCTACTCTGCGGCGCTTCTCTACATCCCTACGTATGTTTTGCTCTACGCACTGTTCGGCTCTGACCTGACGCTGCTGGGCATCTACCTGCCGATCATGGTCGTGGAGCCCGCCATCGTCAAGCGCATGGAGTTCTCCGACCTTGAACCCGTGGGGGATGCGTTCCGCCACGGCTTCAACAACGCACTCGGCATGTGTGTTGTGCTGCTCATCGTGGGCTGCCTGCGTGAGCTGCTGGCCACGGGCGCGGTCTTTGGCAACGTCATCCTGCACAATGCGCTGCTGCCGCTGGCTGCACTGCCCGCGGGCGGCTTTGTCATCGTGGGTATCCTGGCCGCCATCTGGTGCGCCGCTGCCAACCTGTACACCGATTATAAACATGAGGAGGTGCGCCGCCTGTATGCTGACCGTAAGCACTGAGCTGCAGCCGATTTTAAACGGTGTTGTGCAGTTTATCAGCTATATGGTGCTGGCCGTCTTTGCGGAGAATGTCATCCTGGCCCGCGCGCTGGGCGTCACCCGCCTGATGAAGCTCGTGCCCGACCACCGCGCGCAGGTGTGGGATTTCTGCCTGCCGCTGCTGCTGGTCATCACGCTGTCCGCACCTGCCGGCTGGGCCGCACACGACCTGTTTTTCCCGTGGCTGCGTGATTATCTGCCCGCATGGCTGCCCATTTCGGCCCTGCGGCCCATCGTCTACCTGACCTGCGGCATCGCGGCCATGGCCGTGGCCTGGCTGCTGCTGGGCGTGCTGCCCCGCAAGCTGCGCGCCAGCTGCCGCAGCCAACTCAGCCTTGCCACCTGCAGCACCGCCGTGCTGGGCACGATGCTCATCTGCGCGAACCAGAACTATACGATTTTGCAAAGCGTCGCGTTCGCTCTGGGCAGCGGGCTGGGCTATGTCTTTGCCGTCTTTATCGTTCGGGAGGGCCGCCGCCGTCTGCGCAGCAAGGCCATCTCCTCGATCTTCCAGGGTCTGCCCAGCTCGATGATCTACGTCGGCGTGCTGTCGCTGGCGATCTACGCCCTGGTTGGCCACACCGTTGTTCTGTAACTGTTAGGGGGTCGTTGTTATGTCCGAAGCCTGCTTTACCGCAGCCGATATTTTACTGCCCGCCGCCGGGGTCCCGCTGGACCCGTGGGCCTGCATCGCCGTTGACCAGTTCACCTCCCAGCCGGAGTACTGGCAGCGCGCCGAGCACCTGGCCGACGGCAAGCCCAGCACCCTGCACATCGTTCTGCCGGAGGCGTACTTAGGCACCCCGCAGGAGGCCGAGCGCTTAGAGAGCATCCGCCGCACGATGGAGGAGTACCGTAAATCCGTCCTGACCCGGAAAGTACATGGCTACGTTTATGTTGAGCGTACCCAGATGGACGGCACGGTCCGGCAGGGCCTTGTCGGCGCTGTCGATCTCGATGCCTACGACTACGCGAAGGGCTCCAAGCCCGCTATCCGCCCGAGCGAGAGCACCGTCGTGGAGCGCATCCCGCCGCGCCTCAAGGTCCGCCGCGGGGCGACGCTGGAAACGCCCCACGTCATGATGCTGGCCGACGACGCCGACTGCACGCTGATCGAGCCCATCGGACTGATGAAGAACCAGCTGCCGCCGCTCTACGACGGTGAGCTGATGCTGGGCGGCGGGCATCTGCGCGGCTGGGCCGTCGAGGACCCCGCGCTGATCGCCGGGATCGACGCCGCGCTGGCGGCGCTGGCCGACCCTGCCGCCTTTGCCCGCCGCTGGCCCGCTGCCAAAGGGCAGCAGCCGATGGTACTGGCCGTCGGTGACGGCAATCACAGCCTGGCCACCGCCAAGGCCTACTGGGAGGAGCTGAAGCCCACCCTGAGCGAGGAGCAGCGCAGGACCCATCCGGCGCGCTGGTGCCTGGCCGAGGTCTGCAACGTCCATAGCCCCGCCATTGAGATCGAGCCGATCCACCGCGTCGTGTTCGGCGTCGGTGCCAAGGAGCTGTATGCCGCGCTCGACGCCTGGGACCAGCAGCAGGGGAGCAGTACGACGATGTCCGACCAGCGTCTGCGCCTGGCCGATGCCCACGGCGAGAGTGCCGTCGCGCTGGCCAACCCGCCCGCGCCGCTGACCGTCGGCAGTGTGGAGGCATTTCTGGCGGACTTCCTGCCCGCCCATCCCGGCGTGACCGTGGACTACATCCACGGCGAAAGCACGGCGCTGGCGCTGGCCTCCGACCCGGCCAAACCAGCCACGGCCATTCTGCTGCCCGACTTTGCGAAGGCTGACCTGTTCAAGGGCGTTGTGCTGGGCGGCGTGCTGCCCCGCAAGACCTTCAGCATGGGCCATGCCGAGGAAAAACGATATTACAATGAATGCCGTGTCATCGGCGTATAACAGGATTCAGGTGAATTATGGAAAAAGCTGCACAAACCCCGAACGGTGCACCGCACCGTCGCCGCCGCCGTCGCCCTGCTGGCAATGGCAGCGCCCCGCAGGCGCAGCAGCCCGCGCGTGAGGGGAAAGCCCCCGCACAGCCGCGCAAGCCGGCCCCGCAGGCTGCTGCGCCCGCAGCCCCCAAGGCACCGCGCAGCGAGAATGCGCCCCGCGCCAATGGCAGCCACCCCCGCCGCGGGCAGGGCAGACCCGCCCAACCGCAGAGCCAGCAGGCACCGCGCCAGAATGCCCCGGCCCAGCGCCCGGCTGCACCCCAGAATGCGCCCCAGAGCGCACGCCCTGCCGCACCCCAGCCGCCGCGCCGCAATGCCCGCCCGGCCCCGCAGGTGCCCAGCCAGCCGCTGCGCGACCAGCCCAAGGCACCGCGTCCGCCCCGCAATGCCCGCGCCCCGCGCAGCACCGCGCCGGAGCAGCCGGGTCTCGATCTGATCTCCCGCCGCCCGCCGAAGCAGAAGTTCGCAAATTTCGAGGACTATCTCGCCGCCCACGGCGGTATGACTGTGCCGCTGCCGCCCGAGGCATCGGACGCAGCGGACACCCCCGAGACGGCCACGCCCGCCGAGGCTGCCGAATGACCCCCGCCACCGCGGCAGCCCTGCGCTGCCCCGTATGCGGCGGGCCGCTGCTGCTGGCCGGGCGCAGCCTGCGCTGTGCCAGAGCCCACAGCTTTGACCTTGCCAAAGAGGGCTACGCCTACTTGCTGCCGATGCAGAAGAAGCACACCGCCGACCCCGGCGACGGCAAGGCCATGGTCCGCGCCCGCCGCGCCTTCCTGTCGGCAGGGCACTACGCCCCACTGATGGCGGCGCTGGCCGCCCTTTGCGCCGCGCTGCCCCACGACCATATTGTGGACGCCGGCTGCGGCGAGGGCAGCTACGATAAGTATTTGTATGACGCGCTGGGCTGCCCTCAGATTGCGGCGTTCGACCTGTCCAAGGAGGCCGTGCGGCTGGCGTCGAAGCTCGTGCCCGACGCGGCGTTCTGTGTCGGCGGCAGCTTCTGTGCGCCGGTGCGCGACGGCTGGGCCGACCTGCTTTTGAACATCTTCTCGCCCATGGCCGAGGCCGAGTTTGCCCGTATGCTGCGCCCGGGCGGGCATCTTGTTTACGCCGTGCCCACCGCGCGGCATCTGTTCGGCCTGAAAGAGATTTTGTACGACTGCCCGTATGAAAACGAGGTCCGACAGACCGAATACGACGGCTTTACGTTTGTGAAGGCCGTTGAGTCCACCGCTGTCATTACGCTGGAAGGGCAGAGTGTGCAGGATTTGTTCGCCATGACGCCCTATTACTGGAACACCCCCGCCGACGGCGCAGCCCGGCTTGCGGAATGTGAACGCCTGACGACAGAGATCGGGTTCCGGTTTTTGGTGTATCAAAAGGTATAAATGTACGTGCCTTCCCCCGTGGGGGAAGGTGGCCGAGGCCCCGCCCGAGGCCGGATGAGGGGCGAGCTTGCGACGTCTCCCCGTGTACGGGCTGCCTCCGCAAGCTCGCCCCTCATCCGTCGCCTGCAGCGACAGCTTCCCCCGCGGGGGAAGCCTTTTTACTTTAGATCTCCTCCGGCGGCACGATCCCCGGGCCATACGGCTCCTGCGCAGGTGGGACAATGACCTCCTGCGTCTGCTTCGGCTTATCCTCGTCGCGGTACTGCTCGTCGGGCACCTCGCTCAAATCGGTCCAGAAGCCTTCGCGCTCATCCTCGGCACCGCGGGGTCCAAATTCATCAAACATACCAGACACTCCTTTATAATAGTGTATAAGCGCGGCCCTTGCGGCCTACACTGTAGGCATAGTCTTTGCTGGGGGAGTGTGGGTTATGCGTTCCAACCGCGGAATTTTCTGGTACAGCCTCGGGCTGACGCTGCTTCTGCTGCTGCCGATGGTGCTGACCGTCGCGTTCTTCACCGACCAATACCAGAAGCAGCAGCTCCTGCGCCAGGCGTCGGCGGCGGACAGTACGCTGCACATCGGGCCGGGTGCGCAGGGCGTGTATACGCTGCTGCTCGTCGTCCAGCAGGAGGAGCCCGCCTTTGTGCTGGCCCGTGCGGACGGCCCGCAGCAGACGGTCACACTCTGCGCACTGCCGGGTTCGCTGCGCGTCAGCGCACCCTCGGGCACAACAACGCTGGCGGAGTGTGCGCTGTCTGCCGGGGCCGGGCGGGCCGCACAGCTGCTCGTCGGCACGGTGGCTACGGGGGAGACCGCCGCCCCGGCGCTGCACTATATCGCGGCCACGCCCGCCACCTGGGCGGACTGCGCGGGCCGCACAGCCTCGGCACGCATCGACACGGCATCGCTGCTGGATGCCGCCGCACGCACGCGCCTGGGCTACGGCGAGGACCCCATCGCCGTGTGTACCGCCGCGCAGGCGTCGGAGCTGATCGCCCAATTGCAGGCGGCGCTGCCCGGGGCGGGGGAGGGCTGCATGGCCCGCGCCGCCGTCTGGGCGGCGTTCCTGCGGCAGGACCCGGCGCTGCTGGCCGGTCTGCCCGACGGTCTGCGCAGCCGCAGTGCCCGGCTGCTGACCGACCTGCTGGCCGCAGACCTGAACGCCCTGGGCGAGACACTGACCTATTTAAGTGCCCGCACCGCCCTGACGATTGACTACACCACCGCCGCCGTGGCCGCTGCCCGGGGCGGCGTGCAGCTGACGGAGGAGGGGATGGCAGCCGTTTGCGCCCTCCTGCTGTGACGGGGAACGCGGCTATGCCCGCCCGCGGAGCTTCCACTTCTGCGTTCGGCGCAAGGCCGTCAAAATTTTACAAGAATTTTTGCAAAACCGCTTGACGTAGACCCGCAGTCGTGTTATTATGATAGCACCTCTTTTGCGGGTTTATTTTTTATGCCCTTTTTCAAGGGCGCCTGCAAGCGCGAGGGAGGCTTATTAACCGATAATGGAGGTGCCGAACAATGACTGTCAAGATCACCCTGGCCTGCACGGAGTGCAAGCAGCGCAACTACAACAAGGAGAAGAACAAGAAGAACTCTCCGGACCGTCTTGAGATGAAGAAGTATTGCCGTTTCTGCAAGAAGCATACCCTTCACCGCGAAACCAAGTGAGGATAGGAGCTTAGAGATGGCAGACAATAAAGCAGCCACCGCTGCAGCCCAGACTCAAAGCGACAAGCCCAAAAAGAACGACGGCAAGAAGAAGGTTTCCTTCTTCGACAAGGTCAAGAACTTTTTCAAAGGGATCGGCAAGTATTTCAAAGATACGAAGAGCGAGCTGAAAAAGGTCGTGTGGCCCAGCAAGAACGACGTCAAAACCAATACGATCACCGTTATCGTGGTCGTGCTGGTCGCAGCTGTCGTGCTGATCCTGCTGGACCTCATCTTTGGCGGCGCCATCCACCTGTTGATCGGCGCCTGAGCGCGTTGAGCGGAGGCAAAGACAATGGCTGAGCAAGCAAATTGGTATGTGGCACATACCTATTCCGGCTATGAGAACAAGGTCGCAACCGATCTGATGACGATGGTGGAGAACCGCCACCTGCAGGATCTGATCTGCGACGTCAAGGTTCCCACCGAGACCCGCATTGAAGAAGTTTTTGACAAGCGCGGCAACAAGACCGGCGAGAAAGAGGTTCAGTCGAAGCTCTACCCCGGTTACGTCTTTATTAAAATGGTCATGAACGACAACACCTGGTACATCGTGCGCAACACGCGCGGCTGCACCGGCTTTGTCGGCCCGGAGTCCAAGCCCGAGCCCCTGACCGAGGCGGAGGTTGCCAAGATGGGCGTCGAAACCACCGTTGACCTTGAGGTCGAGTACAAGGTCGGTGATACGGTTGAGATCACCGCCGGTCCGATGGAAGGCTCCGTCGGCACCGTCGACGAGATCGACATTCCTGCGCGCAAGGTGCGCGTAAGGATCACCATGTTTGGCCGCGAGCTTCCGGCAGAGCTGGAGCTGCATCAGGTCAAGCTGTTCTGAGTTTTTCTCAGGACACCCTAGTTTCCGGTAAAGACCGCGAACGGGCCTGTGCCCGGGGTACGGTTTTTATAGGGCGCGCGGAGGTCGTGCGCCCGTGGGAGGTCTGCACCGCAGGCCGCAACTCACCACAAAATTTGGAGGTGCAAGTATTATGGCACAGAAAATCACTGGCTACATCAAGCTGCAAATTCCCGCCGGCAAGGCAACTCCGGCTCCCCCTGTTGGTCCTGCTCTGGGTCAGAAGGGCGTCAACATCATGGCGTTCACCAAGGAGTTCAACGAGCGTACCAAGAACCAGATGGGCATGATCATCCCCGTCGTCATCACGGTCTACGCTGACCGCTCCTTCTCCTTCATCACCAAGACTCCTCCGGCGCCCGTTCTGATCAAGAAGGCTGCCGGCATCGACACTGCTTCCGGCGTGCCCAACAAGAACAAGGTTGGCTCCATCACGCTGGCTCAGGCCGAGGAGATCGCCAAGACCAAGATGCCCGACCTGAACGCTGCTTCCCTGGAGGCCGCTGTCAGCATGATCAAGGGCACCGCCCGCAGCATGGGCGTTACCGTTGAGGGCTGAATAGGAGGGTAATACGCAATGAAACACGGCAAGAAGTATATCGACGCTGCTAAGCTGATCGAGAATAACAAGACTTACGATCCCAACGAGGCCCTGGAGCTGTGCTGCAAGACCGCTACCGCTAAGTTCGACGAGACCGTTGAGCTGCACGTCCGCCTGGGCGTTGACAGCCGTCACGCCGACCAGCAGGTCCGCGGCGCTGTTGTCCTGCCCAACGGCACCGGTAAGAACGTCCGCGTTATCGCCATCGCCAAGGGCGACGCCGCCAAGGCCGCTGAGGCTGCCGGTGCGCAGGAGGTCGGTGATGACGATCTGATCGCCAAGATCGCCGGCGGCTACCTGGACTTCGACGTTCTGGTCACCACCCCCGACATGATGGGCCGCGTTGGCCGTCTCGGTAAGGTCCTGGGCCCCCGTGGTCTGATGCCCAACCCGAAGGCCGGCACTGTTACCCCCGACGTCGGCAAGGCTGTTACCGACGCTAAGGCCGGTAAGATCGAGTACCGTCTGGACAAGCAGAACATCATCCATGTGCCCATCGGCAAGGCCTCTTTCGGCGCCGAGAAGCTGATGACCAACCTGGACACCGTCCTGGATGCCATCGCCAAGGCTAAGCCCGCCGCTGCCAAGGGCCAGTACTTCAAGAGCGCTACCATCGCCACCACCATGGGCCCCGGCGTCCGCGTTGCTACCAACAAGTACGGCGTATAAGTTTTTCAGCTTTGAGCTGAAAAACGCTTGACAAACGCACATTTGCGTGCTATACTAATTAAGCTGTTTTTGAGACAGCAGGTGCCGCAAGGCATAACGGGTTTTACCCACCTGCCGAGAAACGTGCGTTTGATTGCAATGCTTTCAAGCCCTTTCCCGGCGACGGGAAGGGGCTTTTTTCTGTATATCACATAAAAAGCCGCTTACCGAAACCAATCTGTAAGTGGAATGAGGTGAATTTCAAATGCCCAGTGCAAAGATTCTGGAAGCTAAGAAGGCTCTTGTTGCTGATCTGAACGAGAAGATCGCAGGCTCTCTGGCCGGTGTTGTCGTTGCTTACAACGGCATCAGCGTTGCTGATGACACCAAGCTGCGTAAGGAGCTGCGTGAGGCTGGCGTGCACTACATGGTCGTCAAGAACACCATGCTGCGCCTGGCCGTCAAGGGCACCCAGTACGAGGGTCTGACCGAGTACTTCAAGGGTGACACGGCTATCGCTCTGTCTCCGGAGGATCCGGCTGCTGCTGCTCGCATCCTGTGCAAGTTTGCTGACGCCGACAAGTCCAAGCGCTTCGTCGTCAAGGGCGGCTTCTGCGATGGTCAGGTCATGGACGCTGCAGGTATCAAGAGCCTGTCTACCATGCCCAACCGCGAAGGCCTGCTCTCCATGCTGGCTGGCTCCCTCAACGGTATCGTTGGCGGTCTGGCTGTTGCCCTGCAGGGTATCGTCGACAAGCAGGACGAGACTGCTGCCTAAGTTTAGGTTTAGCAGGTTGAGCGCACCGGCGCAGCGCTCCGTGAATACAAACCGCGCCGCTTAAAACTATAAAATTTATGGAGGTAACTACCATGGCTTCTGAGAAGATCACTGCCATTGTCGAGTCTGTCAAGACTATGACTGTTCTGGAGCTGAAAGAGCTCGTTGACACCATCTGCGAGGAGTTCGGCGTTTCTGCTGTTGCTGCTGCCGCTCCCGCTGCCGCCGGCGCTGCTGCTCCCGCTGAGGAGGAGAAGACCGAGTTTGACGTCATCCTGGCTGACGTTGGCGCCAACAAGATGCAGGTCATCAAGACCGTTAAGGAGCTGACCGGCGCTTCCCTGATGGAGGCCAAGAAGCTGGTTGAGACCCCGAACGCCAAGCTGAAGGAGCAGGCTTCCAAGGCTGACGCCGAGGACATCCAGAAGAAGCTGGCCGAGGTCGGCGCTAAGGTCGAGCTGAAGTAATTTAGCTTACCAAATAGCTTTTAACACCGTGTGGTTTAACACCGCACGGTGTTTTTTTGTGTACCTTAACAAAAACTTCCTTGCTTCTTTGTACATTCCTCTGAATTTGACCGTGTTGCATGGGCCTTGCATTTCGTATAATATTGATGTATCCTTTTTGTATCGAATAAAATGGGAAAGTGAGGCTGTATACTCTTGGAGAACGAAAAGCCAAAAGGCGGCGGGATGGAAAAGCTGGCTTCGTTTATCGTTGATAAACGCAACCTGTTCTTCCTGTTATACATATTTGCGCTGATTTTCAGTGCCATCGCCACGGGCTGGGTCAAGGTCGAGGACGACATCACGACCTACCTGCCCGACACCACCGAGACCCGCCAGGGCCTGACCGTGATGAATGACAACTTCGTCACCTACGGCACGGCCAACGTCATGGTGTCCAACATCACCTACGATACTGCGCTGGACATCCAGTCCCGGCTTGAGGACATCGAGGGTGTCACCACCGTCGAATTTGACGACACCGACGAGCATTACACGAATGCGTCGGCGCTGTTCTCCGTCAGCTTTGACGCAGAAGTAGGAGACGAGCGCGCCGAGAACGCCCTGCAGGAGATCCGCGACGAGCTTGAGGGCAGCTACGACACCTCGATCTATTCCGAGGTCGGCTACGATTCCTCCGCGGACCTGCAATCGGAAATGGTCGTCATCGTCATCATTGCGGCCATCATCATCGTCGTCGTGCTGACGCTGACCTCCCGCTCCTATGCCGAGGTCCCGGTCCTCATCATGACCTTCGGCGCGGCGGCGCTGCTGAACATGGGCACAAACTTCCTGTGCGGCACGATCAGCTTCATCTCCAACTCAGTCACCGTCATACTACAGCTGGCGCTGGCCATCGACTACGCCATCATTCTGTGCCACCGTTTCAGTGATGAGCATGAGACGCTGCCCACCCGCGAGGCCTGCATTGCCGCGCTTTCCAAGGCTATCCCGGAGATTTCTTCCTCCTCGCTCACGACGATCAGCGGCCTGGCCGCGCTGGCGTTCATGCACTTCGGCATTGGCCGCGACCTGGCTACGGTCCTGATCAAGGCTATCCTGTTCAGTATGCTCTGTGTCTTTACGCTGATGCCCGGCCTGCTGGTGCTGTTCAGCAAGCTGATCGACAAGACCCGCCACAAAAACCTGATTCCCAAGATCACCGCCGTCGGCAAGTTCGACATCAAGACCCGCTTTATCATCCCGCCGATTTTCGGCGTCATCATCGTGGCGGCGGCGGTCTTTGCCAACCTGTGCCCCTACTGCTACACCTACACTGACCTGGTCACCGCCAAGCAGAGCGAGCGCCAGATCGCCTACCAGAAAATCAAAAACACCTTCGGTTCCAGCAACATGGTGGCCGTCATTGTGCCGTCGGGCGACTATGAGTCCGAGGGCAGGATCCTCGACGAGCTGGACGCCTGCGCCGAGGTCAAATCCACGATGGGTCTGGCCAACATTGAAGCGATGGACGGCTATATGCTGACCGACGCTGTGACACCGCGCCAGCTGGCCGAGATGGCCAACCTCGACTACGAGGTTGCCAAGGCACTGTACGGTGCCTACGCCGTCGACCATGACGAGTACGGCGAGATCATCAACGGCCTGGACGATTATAAAGTGCCGATCTACGACATGTTCAGGTTCCTGGAGCAGGAGATGCACGACGGCAACATCACGCTCTCGGGCGATGTGCAGGACACGCTGGACGACCTGTTCGACCAGCTCGATGAAGCCCAGAAGCAGCTGCAGAGCGATGATTACAGCCGTATGGTCGTCTATCTGAACCTGCCCGAGGAGACCGACGAGACGTTCGCCTTCGTCAACAAGATGCACGACATCATCGGCAAATACTACGCCACCGATTCGTTCTACGTTGTCGGCAATACGACGAGCGCCATGGACCTGTCCAGCTCCTTCGGCGAGGATAACCTGCTGATCAGTGTGCTGTCCGCGCTGTTCGTTATCCTGGTCCTGCTGTTCACATTCAAGTCCGCGGGTCTGCCCGTGCTGCTGATCATCGTCATTCAGGGCAGTATCTGGATCAACTTCTCGGTGCCGTACCTGCAGCACACCCCGCTGTACTTCCTCGGCTACCTGATCGTCAACTCCATTCAGATGGGTGCAAACATCGACTACGCCATCGTTATCTCCAGCCACTACACCGACCTGAAGAAGGTCATGCGCCCGCGGGAGGCCATCGTCACAGCCCTGAACGAGTCGTTCCCGACCATCTTCACCTCCGGCTCGATTCTGGCATCCGCCGGTATCCTGATCAGCGTCCTGACCACGAACCCCGTTATCTCCGCCATCGGTACCTGCCTGGGCCGCGGCACGATCGTTTCCATCCTTCTGGTTCTGTTCGTCCTGCCGCAGATCCTGATCCTGGGCGACACCATCATCGAGCGCACGAGCTTTGAGATGAAGGGCGTTGCCGGTATGGCCCGCACGGCCAGCGGTACAATGCACGTCAATGGCCGCGTGCGCGGCTACATCAACGGCGTCGTAGATGCTGACATCAAGGGCGTGCTGCACGGCCAGTTCAGTGCGAACATTGCCACCGGCACCGAATTTACCGTTGACAAGCCCGACATGTACCTGTCGGAGAAGAACATCCACGAATCCGAGGACGGTGCCCCCGAACCAGGCACACCCGATACGCCCGACACTGACACGAAGGGAGGCGACGCTGAATGAACCGCATTTCTGACCTGACGCGCCGCCTCTGGGCTGCGCTGCTGGCGCTCTGCCTTGTGCTGGCGCTGACCCTGCCCGTTTTTGCGGAAGGGGAGAGCGAGACCGCCGACACCGCCGAAAAGGAGACCTTCCACATCGGCACCGTCGATGACCTTTTGCAGCTGGCCGATTCCTGCCGCCTGGACAGCTGGAGCAAAAACCGCACCGTCTATCTGGACGCCGATCTGGAACTGACCGGCAGCGGCTTTGCGGGCATCCCGTCCTTCAGCGGCGTATTTGAGGGGCAGGGCCACACGATTTCCGGCCTGAGCCTTGTAGATGACGGCTCGGTCATCGGCTTCTTCCGCTATGTGCAGCAGGGGGCCAACGTCCGCGGCCTCGTCATCCGGGGCCGCTCGATGCCCACCGGCAGCCGCTCCACCGTGGGCGGCATTGCGGGCAGCAACGCCGGTACGCTGCACAACTGCCGCTTTGAGGGCGTGTCCTCCGGCGCGTCCGTTGTCGGCGGCATCGCGGGCACAAATCTGGCCGCCGGCGTCATCGAAAGCTGCACGACCACGGGCAGTGTCTACGGTGCGCACTTCATCGGCGGCATCGCCGGTGAAAATCACGGCATCATTGCCAACTGCACGAACACCTCCAGCGTCAACACGACGGTGGAGCAGAACGACATCGACCTTTCCTCGCTGACGCTGAACGACCTGATCGGCACCGAGAACGTCGCCGACATCACCGACATCGGCGGCATTGCGGGCCAGTCCGGCGGTGTCATCCGCGCCTGCATGAACCGCGGCACCGTGGGCTACCAGCACATGGGCTACAATGTCGGCGGCATCGCGGGCAGCCAGACCGGCTACATTGAGGGCTGCGTCAACTACGGCACTGTCTACGCCCGCAAGGAGGGCGGCGGCATCGTCGGCCAGATGGAGCCGAGCAGCACGCTGGAATACACAAAGGACACGCTGCAGGAGCTTTCCGACGAGATGAGCACGCTGCAGACGCTGGTCAACCGCGCCTGCGATGACGCCAGCGCCGCCAGCAGCGACCTTTCCAACCAGCTCGAAGCGCTGAAGAACAACGTGACCAGCTCCCGCAATGCCATTGAGAATCTGCTGAAGCAGGCCCAAAACGGCGTGTCCATCGGTTCCCAGAGCGTCAAGACCGACTTGAGTCAGTTCAAGCAGGACCTCAAGAATACCAACCTGCCCGGCGCGGACAACGGAGACAATGCCGCGGGCTCGGACACAGTCATCGACTACAGCGAAGCGACGCCTCCGTCTGACACCGACCCTGTCGATCCGAATTACACGCTGTCCCCCTCGGAGGAGCCCGCGCAGAGTGCTGACCTCTCCACGCCTGACGAAAGCAGTACGGCAGCGCAGGACACTGCCCCCGCACAGGAACCCGCCGCGGCACAGAGTGAGGAGACATCCCCCGCACAGGAGCCCGCTGCAGAGGGCGGCGAGGCGGACCGCACCTCCCACGGGCAGCCAGGCCCCGAAGCCGTTGACGATTCCGCTGACAGCACCGTTGTCAGCGAGGACGACGGCACTGCCGCAAAGCCGGACGAGCGCTATCCGATCGACCCGAACTATACGCTCATCACCGAGGGTCTTGACGACCTGCCCGACACAAAGGATGTGCTCAATGACATTTCGGATGCATTGCCGGACTCCGTGGACGTCGAAATTCCAAAGGTCGAGCTGACGAACCGCGACGCCATCACGGCCAGCCGCAATGATCTGAGCAGCAGCCTGACCAGCATGGGCGACATCGTCAGCAGCCTGAACAACAACGCCAGCAGCAACAGCCAGGCGCTGATCAACGACGTGAAGGCGATCTCGAAGCAGATCAACAAGATCGGCCAGACGCTGTCCGGTGCCAGCGAGAATGTCAACCGGGATGCAGACGACATCGTGGACGATGTTTCCGATGACGACACCGATGACGACGTCGAGGCCAAGGTCACGAACTGCATCAACAGCGGCACGGTCAGTGCCGACCTCAACGCCGGCGGCATTACCGGTGCCATGGCCCGCGAGAACGATCTGGACCCCGAGGACGACTACACCACCGCGGGCAGCGAGTCGCTGAACTTTACCTTCAAGACCCGCGTCGTCACCCGTGACTGCACAAACTACGGCACGGTCAGCGCCAAAAAGCAGAACGCGGGCGGCATCGTCGGCGACGCCGAGATGGGCTCTGTCATCGACTGCAGGGGCTTTGGCACCCTCGATGCCGAGGACGCCACCGGCGTCGGCGGCGTGGCCGGTATCAGCAAGTCCACGATCCGCGAGAGCTGCGCCAAGGGCCGCCTGTCCGGTGCAAAGCAGGTCGGCGGCATTGTCGGCAGCGGTGCCACCATCGAAAACTGCCGCGCCATGGTCATGATCGACAACGCTGCCGAACAGATCGGAGCGATTGCCGGTATCGTGGACGACCCGCTGGACGGCAGCGTGACCGGCAACACCTTCGTGGACGGGGGTGTCGCGGGCATCGACAGCGTCAGCTACCAGGGCATTGCCGAACCGCTGGCCTACGAGGATTTCGTCGCGCAGGAAAATCTGCCCGGCGATTTCAGCAGCATCTGTGTCCGCTTTGTGACCGACGAGGATTCGCTGGTTCAGGAATACCACATCCCGTACGGCAGCGACTTCCCGACGGATCAGCTGCCGCCGGTTCCCAACCACCAGGGCCAGTACGGCAGCTGGGAGGATGTGGATCTGACCGGCATGACGTTTGACGCGACGATCCACGCCGAGTACAGCGACATAAACACGGTCCGCCAGAGCCAGGAAAAGCGCGGTGAACGCTCCCTTGTGCTGGTGGAGGGCAGCTTCGACACCACCGACGAGCTGATGCTCTATGAGGTGGACGACGCGCCCGATACCCCCGGCACGCTGGTGGAGGCGTGGGGCCTAGAGCTGCCCGCCGACACCGGCCACACGCTGCGCTATATGCCGCCGGAGACGACGGACAACACCGTGCTGTGGGTCAGGACCGACGCAGGCTGGCAGCAGGCCGACACAAGCGTGGACGGCAGCTATCTGACCTGCACCGCCCCCGCTGGTACGACGGCCTTCGCCGCTGTGCAGATGCCCGCCAGCAAGGTGCCCCTGCTCGCGGCGACTTGCGGCGCCGCAGCCGCACTGCTGCTGGTGATTTTGTTCATCGCCCGCAAGCGCAAAAAGCGAAAAGCAAAAAAAGCCGCTGAAAAAGCAAAATAAAAGAAAATCCCTTCTGTGGTGTGTGAAGTGACACCACAGAAGGGATTTTTTTGGCTTCTCCCCTTGGGGGAAGCTGTCACCGAAGGTGACTGATGAGGGGCGGTCTTCCCACGACAACCCATTTATGGGCAATAATGGCAAACTTGCCCCTCATCCGGCGCTCCGCGCCACCTTCCCCCTTGGGGGAAGGCTTTTCCTTTAACGCGCACCCACAAACGCCTTAAAAATCTTTCGGCTGTCCTCATTCACGCGGAACGAAAATTCGGGGTGCCACTGCACAGCCCAGACGAACCTTTTATCCGGCAGACATACGGCCTCCGTCAGTCCATCCTCCGAGACGGCCATAGCCGCCAGCCCCGGCGCAAGCGTTCACACCTCACTGTAAAAAATAAAACAGAGAAGTCCTGTGCGACCTCTCTGTCCGTTGTGCTGATTATACCGCAACGCGCGGCGGATTGTAAGCCCTTACATCGGCGGGTGGCTGCCCTTGAAGCGCTTATCCGTCGGCAGGGTCGTATATTTGTCGTACAGTTCCCGCAGCAGCACGGTACGGCGCACCATGCCGATAAACACATTGCGGTCATCCACCACCGGCACAAAGTTCTGTTCGATGGCTGCCTTTAAAAGCGTCGGCATGTCGGTGGTCACGGTCACGGCCTTGTAATCGCGGCGGCGGGGGAAGCTGGAAATCGGCACGTCCTCGCTGGCTTCAAGGTCCAGCCCGTGCAGATTTTTCATGCCCCAGAGGATGTCGCCCTCGGTGATGCTGCCGACATACTCGCCGTTGCGCTTCAGAACAGGGATGGTGGCGTAGCGCTGGTTGGACCATTTTTCCAGCGTCTGGCGCAGGGTGAAATCCTCGTAAATGTACAGGACGTCCTGCTTGGGTGTCAAAAAGAATAAAAGGTTCATGGTTTAAACCGAGCTCCTTTGGTAAGATTGTCATACTTCTGTAAACAGTATATACTCTTGCGCTGTAAACTTTGTGAATGGAATGTTAAATCCACGCGCCAAAATAAATTTCTCCGAAATGCCCTGTTCAAGCAGGGAAAAATGGTGTATAATAGCTAAAGATTCATATAGTGCAGCTGCGGGCTTAGCCGCAGCTAACCCTGAAAAGGAGGATCGCAGATGATCACCAAGGTCAATCCCTATGGACATATTTCGCTGACGAATGACTACTTCTCCGGCCTGGTGGAGCAGGCCGCCAAGCAGTGCTACGGCATTGCCGCCATGGGTCAGGCCCCGGCTGAAAGCGTTGTGCGCAGCGCCCTGCGCACCGGCAGCCTACCGCCGAAGGGCGTCACCGTCACGCAGGAGGCCGGCAAGCTGGTCATCGCCCTGCATATCAAGGTCGGGTTCGGTCTGAACATCTCGACCATCACCCAAAGCATCACCCACCGCGTCAAGGACGAAGTTGAACTTGCCACCGGCTTAAAGGTCGCCCGCATCGATGTCTATGTGGACGACGTCATTGCCGACTAAAGACTGTTTTACCCAAAAAATATGAGGTGTAACGAAACCATGATTACTGGCCAGACCCTGCGCGACGCCATTCTTTCCGGCGCCAACAACATTGCCAACCAGCGCACCCGCGTGGATGAGCTGAACGTTTTCCCCGTTCCGGACGGTGATACCGGCACGAACATGAGCATGACCATCGGCGCCGCCCGCGCCGAGCTTGAGGCCATGCCCGACAGCTGCACCGTGGCCGAGGCCAGCAAGACCGCTGCCTCCGCCATGCTGCGCGGCGCCCGCGGCAACTCCGGCGTTATCACGAGCCTTTTGTTCCGCGGCTTCTCCAAGGCGCTGAAGGACAAGACCGAGGCATCCTCCGCTGACCTGGCTGCCGCCTTGCAGCAGGGCGTCGAGGCCGCCTACAAGGCCGTCATGAAGCCCACCGAGGGCACGATCCTGACCGTCTCCCGTCTGGCTGCCGAGAAGGCCGCCGAGTGCACCGAGCTGGACGTTCCTGCCATGTGGGACGCCACGCTGCAAGCCGGTCAGGCCGCGCTGGACGACACCCCGAACCTGCTGCCCGTGCTGAAAAAGGCCGGTGTCGTGGACGCCGGCGGTCAGGGCATCATGCTGATCTTTGAGGGCATGAAGCAGGTGTTCGACGGCGGCGAGATCATCGCCGGTGCCGAGGTCGCCGCCAAGCCCAAGGTATCCAGCGAAGCCGCAGGCAAGGGCGTTTTTGCCGACGACCTGATGAAGGTCGAGGACATCAAAAACGGCTACTGCACCCAGTTCCTGCTGCACAAGGATGCCGATGCCAGCGTTACCCGCCTGCGCGCCTTCCTTGAGTCCAACGGTGACTCCGTTGTTGTGATCGAGGATGACGACGTTGCCAACTGCCATGTCCACACCTCCGACCCCGGCATGATGCTGAGCGAGGCCATCAAGTACGGCTACCTGACCAATTTTAAAATTGAAAACATGCACGAGCAGTTCCTCGCCCGCCAGAAGCAGGCGAAGGGTCTGGAGAAGCAGGCCGAGGCCGAGGAGAAGAAGGACAGCGAGTTCACCTACGCCGCCGTTGACCCCGAGCGCGAGTACGGCTTTGTGGCCGTGGCCGCGGGCGAGGGCCTGAAGGCTGTGTTCAGCGACCTGGGCGTGGACGCGGTTGTCAGCGGCGGCCAGACGATGAACCCCTCCACAGAGGACATCCTCGCCGCCATCCAGAGCGTGCCCGCCAAGACCGTGCTCGTTCTGCCCAACAACAAAAACATCATCATGGCGTCCGAGCAGGCGCAGAAGCTCGCGGACCGCAAGGTCATCGTGCTGCCCACCCGCACCGTGCCCCAGGGCATGACCGCCATGCTGAACTTTGACCCCGACCTGAAGCCGGAGGAGAACGCCGTTGCCATGATGCAGGCGGCGGACCGCGTCAGCACAGGTCTGATCACCTATGCCGCCCGCGACAGCGAGTTTGACGGCAAGCCCATCAAGAAGGGCGAGATCATGGCGCTGGAGAACGGCAAAATCGTTGCCACCGGCACCGACCTGGTCAAGATGACCTATCGTCTGGCCCGCTCCATGAAAAAGAAGGACACCCAGTTCATCACGGTCATTTCCGGCTGCGACGTCAGCGACGAGGACGCCGAAAAGACGACCGATCTGGTGCGCGCCAAGTGCGGCGGCAGTGTCGAGGTCAGCCACATCAGCGGCGGCCAGCCCGTGTACTACTACATGATCTCTGTGGAGTAATTCGGACGTTATAACATTAAAAAGGCGAATTTGGGGATGTTCCGAGTTCGCCTTTTTTGGTATATTGCCCGGGGACGGCAGCCTCCCGGGAACTCCTACTTTCTTTTGTGACCAAAAGAAAGTAGCAAAGAAAAGTCCCGCTGTTGCGAATGCAGCGGACCCCGCCTTAGGGGCTGCACGCCCCTAAGAACCCCAAAGTGGAAGTCGGAAGTCTCGGCGGCTAAACGGACGCAGTATTACTGTCCGTTCTTAACGCCGCCGAGCCTTCCTCCACCT
>ENA-UEPW01000447-UEPW01000447.1-human-gut-metagenome-genome-assembly--contig:-NODE-447-length-30003-cov-7.875760_pt1 | contig 30003 bp, 29 predicted proteins | sample MGYA00242935_ERZ507936 | MGnify/ENA primary metagenome ERZ507936 (study PRJEB26167, sample SAMN06115469) | human gut metagenome | host: Homo sapiens | place: China:Chongqing | collected 2016-06-23... | reverse complement strand
AATCATTATTCTCTGCCAGTTCACCACACCAAAAACGAGACGCAGCCAGCCGAGCATGCAGTAAGCCCTTGGTTGTGCCGGGGATTTTTATCGCCAATATCTGAACGGTGATGACGCAGGGCTGGAGGCCCTGATGGAAAAATACGGCGATCCTCTGACTGTGTACCTAGACGGCTACCTGCACGACATACACGAGGCGGAGGAACTGATGCTGGATGTGTTCGCCTATCTGTTCACGAAAAAGCCCCGCATCCGCGACGGCGGTTTCAAGGCGTATCTGTATAAGGCGGCGCGGCACATGGCGCTGCGCCATAAAAGCAAACGAAGGCTGATGTTCAGCCTGGATGCGCTGACCGACGAACCGGACGCTCAGCTGCTGGCGGAGGAGGTCATCGGCACAGCAGAGCGCAACCGCATCCTGCACGGCTGTATGGGCGAAATGAACCCGGACTATCGGGAGGTTTTGTATCTGACCTACTTTGAGGGGATGAGCTACGAGCAGGCGGCAGAGGTTATGGGAAAAACCGTGAAGCAGATCACCAATCTGGTGTATCGCGGAAAAGAGAGCCTGCGTAAATTACTGGAACGGGAGGGAATCACAAATGCGGAGCCATGAAGAACGCTTTGCAGAAACAAAGCGGCGCATCGCCGCAAGACAGCGCAAGGAACAGCGACGACGCGGTACAATCGCCATGTTTTCTGCTACTGCGGCGTGCCTTGTGCTGATTGTGGGTGTGTCCTTTGCCATGCCCGGTGTGGTTGCGGGAATCCGACCCGGCGACTACGCGGGCTATGAAACCGCCGCCAGTATGTATGGCGGGGGTGCGGCACTCGGGTACATTGTCATAGGGCTATTGTCCTTTCTTTTGGGCGTGTGCGTGACGGTTCTGTGCTTCCGACTTAGGCAGATGAACCGGGAGGATAGTTCGGACAGGAAAGGCGAGGGGCGGCATGGAGCTGATTGAAAACCTGCTGCAATTGTTGACTACCTTCCTTGGCGCGGTGCTCTCGGGCATTGCATGGCAAAAAAGCCGCAGACAAGCGTACTTTTTGCTGCTTTGCTTCTACGGATGCTTTGCCTTGGGGTCGCTTTACTGGACGCTGTACCTGCTGCTGTTCCATACCACGCCGCGGGTCTTTTATGTGTCGGAGTTCGGCTGGGTCGCCAGCGCGATTTTTCTGCGGATTTTGCAGGTCACGCTGACCGATTCGGGGGAACGCGGCTTTCGCTGCCGAAAAGCGTGGCTCGCCCTCTTGGTCGGTGTGCCGTTGCTGGTGTTCTACTGCACGTATGGGGACGTTCTCTCCAACCTGATTTGGTGCAGCTTGATGATCTGGCTGTCCTTCTGCGCTGTACGGGGGCTGTTTTATGCAAACACCCTGACAGGCAAAGCGCGGAATCGGCGGTATTTCCACATCGGTATGCTGTGCTATGTCGGTTCGGAATATCTGCTCTGGACGGTGGGCTGCTTCTGGTCGGCAACCTCTCCCGCAAGCCCTGCCTTCTGGTGCGATCTGCTCCTGACTCTCGCCCTGTTGGGACTGCTGCCCGCGGTAAAAAAGGCGGTGGAAGTATGACCTACATTGAAAATATCTTCCTCTGTATGGTGTCCCCGCTGCTGGTGGCCGCCTTGTGCATGGGCAGGCGGCAGCTCCGCTTTTTTCTGTTCTGTATTGCCGGAATGGGAGTATGTCTGCTTTCCGCCTACATCAACACCTTTCTTGCTGCGGTCTATCACGCAGACGCCCTTGCCGCCACGGCGGAGATTGCGCCGGTGGTGGAGGAAATCATGAAGCTGCTGCCGCTGGCATTCTACCTGCTGGTGTTTGAGCCGGAGGGTGAAAAAATCAAACCCACCGCCATCACAGTCGCGCTCGCCTTTGCCACCTTTGAAAATGTGTGTTATCTCATCCAGAACGGCGCCGACCGATTCTCGTTCATCTTTTTCCGGGGCTTCGGCACGGGTGCTATGCACGTTTTGTGCGGCATCATTGTGGGCGCCGGGCTTGCCTACACATGGCAGCGCACATGGCTGAAGATTGCCGGAACCTGCGGGCTGCTGGGCGCGGCAATCACCCTGCACGCCATCTACAACCTGCTGATTACCTACGGCGGCGCAGCGCAGTACATCGCCTATTCCCTGCCGGTGCTACTGGTGGCGGCGGGAAAGCTGTCTGCACTTCGTATGGTACGAAAAGAATAACCGAATATCCGATTCTTGGGAGCTGCTTTTGGGCGGCTCCCTCATTTTTTTGTAAATTTTTGCATTTTGGGTGAGAGTTTTCCCGAATTTTTGTACCTATATAGGTGAAAGGACTTTTCACCCAAGACTTCAGCAAACCGGAGAGGAGGCTTCCACCGATATGTATGATACCACAAGGCGGGTCGAGCTTGTCAAAAGGCAGATACGAAAAAATACCCGACGAAGGCAGAAACGCGGCATCGGCAGACTGAGCGCTGTGTGTATGCTGTTGTTTGCGGCACTGATGCAGACAGCGGACAGGGTTGTCGGGCAGGGGCAGACCGCTGCCTGGGGCGGCTTTGGTGCGATGCTGCTGCGGGAGGACGCGGGCGGCTATGTGCTGGTGGGCGTTGCGGCGTTCACAGCGGCCGTTGTGCTGACGGTCGTTTGTATGCGGCTGCATGAACGGGAAAAGCAAAAAAGAAAACACGAGGAGGACGCAACATGAAAAAATTTCTATCCCTGCTTTTGAGCCTTTGCCTGCTGCTGGGCGCGCTGCCCATGCAGGTGCTGGCTTTGCCGGGGAGCATTTTTCCGTCTGAAGGGGCGGTAAAAACCGTCACACTGGATGACGGCTCGCTTTCCCTGCAAAACGAGTACATATATATGACGTTTCGCAAATTATGGGGTACTTATGCCTATCTCACAGTTGCGCCCGCAGCAAAGCCCGATGAGGAAGGCGTATTAATCGGGCAGACGCCGCGCTGCACCTTTATCACCTATGACCAAGGCAGAGAAAAGAAAGAGGGCGTGGTGACTGAGCCGATAAAAGCGGAATTTGTGACCAAAACGCCCAACGGCAGCGCGAATGCCATCAAGGTGGAGTATTCGCTGCTGACCGCCCTCAGCCTAATCAAGGCAAAGGCAACGGTCTACTATGAGCTTGTCCAGCTCAAGGAGAATGGGGCATCATCTGACACATGGGGTGTGCTGGCGTCGGTCAGCGAGATTTGCATCGACAAGGACAGTATGCCACAAGATTGGAATCGTGACTTCAATTTCAAATGGGGCTATTCGTTCAACTGCTTTACCGCCACGGGGCATACCTCCACGCTGGAAAAGCCGGGCGGTCCTGCCATTAAAATGAGCCGTACCACCGTGCCGGAGGGGGAGAACCCGCAAATCACCACCGAAAGCTCGGCATTCACCGCGTCCGTGGAGGATCTGGACACAAAAACCGTTCCGAAGGGGTATTCCCAGTGGGGCGATAAGGACGGTGTTTACATCACCGAAGTCTACACGGACGGCTACCCTTGGGCAAATCCCTTTGTGGGATTGTCGGATTACTATGAAAAAGCTATCACCTCCGTCAGCGGCAAGCCGATTCGTGTCGCCTTAGCGCAGACCGTCAGCGTAGTACCGGGTGACAAGCCGCTGAATACCTGGGTGCAATGTGATAGCTATGCCGGCCGCACGTTTGAGGAAACCGCCGACCCGGAGGGCTACTCCCACTTCCTTTGGGGCTTCCATGATCTGATCAAGGCGGGCGCGGAGAATGTCCCCTCCCAGCCGGATGCGGTGGATGCTGCCATTTCTGCCAAGCGGCTTGCCGCGTTCGCCGTAAACGGCGGCGTGACGGTGGAGTATGTGGCGGACGATGCCGCGCTGCAAGCGCTGAAAAAGCAGTACGGAGAACCTGTTGCGCTGATCAGCGGCGATTATGAGAGCAAGAACGGAACGGAATTCACCTTTACCGGCGGCGCGGCGATGCTCTCGCCCTCCGTCACCGCGACATGGAATAAGAGCAGCGGAAAGCTGGTCATCAAAAAGGACGGCACGATCGAACACAGCGGCGTAAGCCTGAACGCGCCGAGCTTCAAGTTCTATCAGCCGAAAAACGGCGCGGAAAATGACCTGCAAATTTCACTTACAAAGGACGGCTTTGCGTTCCAAATTGAACCCGAAAAGAACGATGCCATCGTCTTTGTGGACATTCCCTATGCCGCGGTCAAGTTGGAAAACGCAAAAGCCGACGCGGCGGGGAACCTTGTGTTCAGCGGCAACATCGGTTTCCGGACCATCTTCAATGGTGCCGAGTTCTCGATGGAAAAGCTGGGCTACGGCTTGAATGCCAAAAACAACGAGTTCAAGGTCAACGGCGTAAAGGCCACAGGCAGCTTTGACACCGCAAAGCTGATGGCGCTGGAGCTTGCCAGCATCAGCGGCGAGGTCAACACCTTCAAGGGTGAGGAAAGCTATGCCTTTGAGTTGGAGCTGAACGCCTTCGACCTGTTTGAAACGGAAGCATCTTTGGCGCTGGTACGCAGCAAAAAGGACGGCTCGCTCATTCCCGACGAGCTGTGGTTCTTTGTCAAGTCCAGCCCTGGCATCCCCCTTGTGCCGCCCGTTCCTGTCGGGCAGCTTAACGGCGGCGGCGCGGGCTTTAAGAATCTGGCAAAAACCGTGAACGGCGACTACTTCGCCATCCCGCCCATCAAGCTGCGGGGTGCGCTGGCAGGTACCTATATGCATCTGATTGAGGGTACAGGCAATGTCGTTCTGGGACCCAGTGAAATTTCCCTCAAGGCAACGGATGTCGGCATCGTCGGGCTGGGGAAGAACGCGCAGATTATTGACAGCTTCGGCTATTCTCTCCAGCTCAACGGGCAGGAGCGTACTTATCAAGGAAAGACCTACAAGGGCGTCTACTTCGGCGGCTCGCAGGAGCTTGCCCTCAATCTGCCAAGCAAGACGCTGGACATCTTTACCATAGATAACGCAATCAAGCTGGGCGCGTTCGGCGGTGCAAACGAAAACAAGGACACCGTGTATCTCGGCATCGGCGCCAATGGTATTGTCGAGGGTAAGCTGCAGATTCCGAGCAGCCTTGGCATCCCGTTCCTCAGTGGTCTTGAACTTTCCAGGACGGACATTAATCTGATTGTGGGCGGGCAGACGACCTTCCCCGTCACAAACACAAACGTCAGCGAGGGCATGAAGCAGGCGTTTAAGAATGTCGATGTCTACCTCGGCGCGATGACAGGTGTGAATGCAGGAGTCTTCGACGCGCGCGTGTGGGTGCTTGTGCCGCAAATTGTGCAAACCGATTTCCGCAAAGGCGGCGGCTGGGACATTGAAACCAAGTGGCTCGGCAAGCTGCCCGAATGGGACTGGTCAACAAAGGGCGTTGATCCGCTGGTGCAGGCCGTGGCTGCAGAAGACAGCGGCGAGGCAGTTCCCATGCTGCTTGCGGCAGATCCATATGCTGCGGAAAACGGTGGTACAAACACGCAAATCATTGAGGTGAACGCTAACCCGGGCGAGACACCGTATATCCTGTTGGCATTTGAGAACACCGTAACCGAGCAGCAGATCAAGGATGCTTTAACAATTAAAAAGAATAACCAAGATATTGCAATCAACTGGGTGGACGATGGCGGCCAAAGGGATCCAAACTCTGCCATCAACGCCGACACCGACATCCTCAAGAACAAGAATGACGAACAGGAATATCGTATGGCGATGCTGCGGCTGTCGGAGGGCGGCACCTACGAGGTCAACACAAACTCGCTTACGCTTGTGACGGACAAATCCTGCGGCGTTGCCATCACCCCGTTCGAAAGTCTTGTCTTGAATTTGAATGATTATCAGCTGTCGGGCGAAATCAAATACGCCGAAACGGGTACAGAGTATGTGCTGCGCACGTATCTTGCCAATGCCGAGGGCGGCGCGGACTATCTGGTCGAGGAGCAGATAGTGGCGGATCCCGAAAATATTGCTGTCAACATTCCTGAAAGCGGCACACTGGCACCTACGGGCGAATACTATGTAACCTCCTTCCTGATGACAGAAAAGGAGACAGATCTTGATGGTGACGGCGTGATGGAAAAAGCGCTTGCTGCCATCGACAGCAACCAATTCAACAGCAAAATCTCGTATACGAACACCAAACAGCCGGAATCTCCTGCGCACGTTAATTTGGAGGCTGCCGGCAACGAGGTCATGCGCGCCGAATGGCAGCAGGTAGATAACGCTGACGGTTACCGCGTGACGATTTATCAGCAACAGAACGGTGGCTGGGTCGATACCGGCTTTGGTTACGAACTTAGCAAGGAAACTACCTCCATCGACATGGCTCTGACCGTGGGCGGCGAGGAAACGGCGGAATCCAAAAATCTGTCTGCGAACGAAACCTACAAGGTCGGTGTAAGCGCCTACACGCAGACAGAGGACGGCGCAAAGTATTACAGCGCAGAAACCGAATCCTCCGGCGTTTTCCTGCCGGAATACACGCCGCTGAACCTTGCCCTTTCCGTGAACGGTAAGGACTGCACGCCGGACGAAAACGGCGTGTACCATGCCTATGTGGGCGGCGGCAGCAATTCCCTTGCCGTGACCTGCGAGGGTGCCGACAGCATCACGGTGACACGCATGGATACCGAAACGAACCTCACATCGGACGGGTCGAACACCTTTGCCATCCCTGATTTTACCGGCACGCTGATGCTACGTGTAAACGGTGTGAAGGACAAGGACGTGACCAGCGTGTTCCTGCTGGTAAGCAGGGACACCACCGCCCCGATGCTGACCCTTTCTGCACCGATCTTCTATGCGGACAGGGCTGCGGGTACCTATCAAATCACCGGCACAGCGGATGCCGGCAGCGAAATCCTTTACGGGAAAAACGGCGAAAGTGTTTATGCCGCAGGGGACGGCAGCTTTGCAATCCAAGGAACGCTGAAGGAACAGCAAACCAGCGATGCCCTGTATATCCGCGCGCAGGACAGCGCCGGAAACCTCTCTGCATGGCAGTCCGCCTTGGTGGCGCGGCAGGTGCAAACGTATGCTGTCACCGTAACAACGGACGGCAACGGCACCGCCTCTGCAGACCCCTCCACCACGGTGGCAGGTGCGGGAATCAATCTGAGCGCCGCACCGAATACGGGCTACCACTTTAAGGAGTGGCAGGTCGTCAGCGGCGGCGTGACCATCGAGAACGACAGATTCACCATGCCGGACGGCGACGTGGAGGTCAAGGCAATTTTTGAAAAGGACGCAGCACCTGCGACCCCCGCGCCCACGGCTACCCCAAAACCGGAGAGCAGCCCGACCCCTGCGCCTGCTGCCACCGCAAAACCGAACGGCAGCCCGACGCCTGCGCCTGCTGCCACCGCAAAACCGAACAGCAGCACGACCCCTGCGCCTGCTGCCGCCGCAAAACCGGATAGCAGCACGCCCCCCGCGCCTGCTGCCGCCGCAAAACCAAACAGCAGCCCGACCCCTGCGCCTGCTGCTACCGCAAAGCCGGAGAGCAGCCCAGCTCTCGCGCCCACTGCTACCGCAAAACCGGACAGCAGCCCGACCCCCGCGCCAACTGCCCCCGCAACAAAGCTCCCTGTATGGTGGGTTGCGTTGCCGATTGTCGGCGGTGTGGCGCTGGCTGGCGTTTTCGTGATGCGCAAAAAGAAACGCCGCAGATAAACAGCACCTGACCGCAAAAACGGAATAGGTCACAGCGAATCTCTGAACCGCCGTCACGGTTTTACCCGCCGTGACGGCTGTTGCTGTTATACGGGCATTGTCGGTTTTCACGAATCTGAGGATGGCTATATGGTCAGCTTTCCCGATACAGAAAACACGCAGACGCTTATTAACGACTACAAAGCGCGTCTGCGTGATCTGGAAAACAATATCTGGCAGCACTAAACTGCCACTAATTCTAAGGCGGGCTTCGGCCCGCCTTTTCTTTATGCAAAATTATTCTTGTTTCTTCCTTTCTCCCGGTTTCGTTGTGATGAGCTGATAGACATCACTATCCTTGGGTTCCAGATTGGAGAATGGTATCATGCTGTTGCCCATCTTGATGATGCCGTGTCCCTCGCTGGCGTTGCGCAGAAATTCGAGCTGTGGGTTGGATAGCCCGTACAGGCGTTGCGTTTTCGTAAAAAAGCGTTATAATTGAATCAGTTAAATCAAAGGAGGTATCAAATCATGAAATCACATAAATACTGGTCCTTAGGCGCACTTTTCTGTATGTTGGGATGCATTTATTCTGGAATCAAAAAATCTATGACTGCGCATAAATACTTTGCCTATTCTTCATTGCTTTGTATGGGTATGTCCATTTATTCCGGTCACAAACTGGTTTCTCCAAAGAAGAAAAAAATCACTAAATCAAATAATAGTGAGAATAGTTAAACAAAAAATTTCCTTTATTCATCAAAGACAAAGTTGCTGGAGAATTTTTTTCTCCAGCAACTTTCTTTATCTTTAAGCCATTGAAATACAATACTGTCCAATCAGCTCATCCAACTATTGCGTCGGTGGACAAAGGGATACACAATAAAACAACCAAATATGGACTGCCAACCTACTGAAATTACCGCCCTAATGAGACACAGGGCGGTTTTTTCATAGGCAGAGGAAGGAGGTATCCCTACAAGCGGGGTTTGACTGCAAAAAGTCAGGCCCTTTTTCATGCCATCAAATAAGAAGGAGGAAATGCGAATGGCCGATGAAAAAGCAAAAATCGTAACTGACGCAACCGGGCCGAGCTCTGGCCCTGCCCCGGCCCAGCCCGAAGTGGACGCACAGGTTTCCAAGCAGGAGCAGTCCGCTCCCGAGGCTCCAACCCCGGATAAGGCCGAAGCTCCCGCACAGAAAGAAGCGCCCAGCAAGAAGGATAAGGCAGTACAGAAATCTGCACAGCCGGGAAAAACGGAAAAGGCCGCTCCCTCCGAAAAGATAGAGAAAGCCCCCAAGGCTCCCAGTCCCGCTAAGGGTGCACCGGAGGTAAAGGCTCCCGTTCAGGCTGAAACACCTGCGGCTCCCGCCGAGGCTCCACGCCCGGGCAAGAAGGAACAGATTGTTTATATCAAGCTGTCCGAACTCCACGCCTTCAAAAATCATCCCTTCCAAGTCCGTAATGACGAGGAAATGAAGGCCATGGTGTCCAGCGTCCGGGATAAGGGCGTGACCCAGCCCGCTATCGTCCGTCCCCGTGAGGACGGCGGGTATGAAATCGTATCGGGCCACCGCCGCCAGAAGGCCAGCGAACTTGCGGGCTTCGTGGATATGCCTTGTATCGTCCGTGACCTGACAGACGAGCAGGCCATCACGCAGATGGTGGAGGACAATACCAACCAGCGTGAAAATATCCTGCCGAGTGAAAGGGCCAAGGCCCTGAAAATGCAGTTGGAGGCCATCAAGCACCAAGGAGCCAAGGAGGCCACTTCGGGCCAACTTGACCCGAAGGACGCCGGGCGGCGCTCCAATGAGATCGTAGCCGAGCGCAACAAAATGACGGTCAAACAGGTACAGCGCTATATCAAGCTCAATGACCTTGTTCCTGATTTGCAGAAAATGATGGACGCCGGGCAAATCAAATTTACCCCGGCGGTGGAGCTGGCTTATATCAAGCCCAAAAATCAGAGGTATATCGCCGTTGCCATTGAAGGCCAGCAGTCAGCCCCTTCGCTCTCGCAGGCCCAGCGCATGAGGGAGCTTGACCAGAAGGGCGTTCTGAATGGCGATGTGATCGACGGAATTATGATGGAGGATAAAAAGGAGGTAGACAAAGTGATTTTAACTGGTGCAGAACTGGGCAAATACTTCGGGAAGGAAACCACTCCGAGGGAAACGAAAGACCAGATTATCAAGCTGTTGGATGACTGGAAGGGCCAGCAGAATGAAGTGGCCAAGCCGGAGAAAAAGGCCGCCCAGCAGGAAAAGTAACGCTTCTTCGGGTCAACTTGGCCCGAGGCAGTATGCGGGGCTCTGCCCCGCACCCCGAAGCTCAAAGGATATTAAATATTCCCCGTCGCCGGTTTTCAGGTAGCATATCCGGGAAAATCAGTCAAGGGCCAAAGCCGCCATGGGCGGTGCCAAAGGCATCCTTGACGGATTTCTCCCGGTTATGCTTTCAGGCGGCTATGTGGCGGATAATCGGAGTAACTTTGTGGAGCACTATACCGGGCTGGACGATATTCCAGACGAGTACCGTATTTCCAAAGTCCACGCCCGGGACTAAAAGGAGGAAACCCATTCTATTCTGGCGGCAATCAAACAGTTTATCACGCCAACATCCGCAAATGCTTGCAGTACGCTTTTCAAATCGTCATGATCCGTTCCAACCCGGCAGATCGCGTTGAACGTCCTCGTAAGGAAAAGTTCAAGTCGGAGATTTACAGCGGTGAAGAACTGGAGCAGCTTTTCAAAGCGATTCAAGGTGACCCTTCGGAGTTTGGCGTTATCATGGCTGCATTCTACGGCCTGCGGCGCAGTGAAGTTGTTGGCTTGAAATGGGATGCCATTGACTTTGAAAACAAGAAAATCAGCATTCAGCATACGGTTGTGACCGCAAAGGTCAACGGAACGCTAACAGAAATCGCACGAGATAAGACAAAAACAAAGTCGAGCTGCCGGACACTTCCCCTAATCCCTGCCTGTGAGCAGATGCTCAATAAAATGAAAAAGGAGCAGGAGCAGAATCGGAAGGTCTGCGGCAAAAGCTATTGCACCGATTATCTTGACTATATCTATGTAGACCCGATGGGAAAACGGATTCGGCCCGATTTCCTGAGCCAGCATTTCCCGGATTTTCTGGTCGCACACCAGATGAAGCGCATCCGTTTTCACGACTTGCGCCATAGTTGTGCCAGCCTGCTCTATACCAATGGAGTGAGCTTGAAAGAGATTCAGGAGTGGCTTGGTCACAGCGACATCCGCACAACCAGCAATATCTACACCAATCTAGATTTTTCCAGCAAGGTGTCTTCTGCCAATGCCATCGTCAGCATTTTCCCCGAAAACACAAAAATATAAAGCGGGAACATAAAAAGAAAAGCAGCCTGAAATTTTCATCTCAGACTGCTTTCACTATGCCGGTGGTGGGGGTCGAACCCACACGTGTTATTAGCACAAGGGATTTTGAGTTTTTATCCGCATCTTCCATCTGGTGTCATCCAGTGATATCTAGTGATATCTGGTTCCCACTGTACAAAGGCAAAATTCACGCCTCAACGAACAATAATTTGAAATATCCACGATTTTTCGATGCGTTTTTCCTCTACTCTGTTTTTTCGGTTTGGACCACCCAAATGGAAATTGGAGGGATGTTCAGGAGGGATGCAGGGCAAAACGCTCCTCTGCTTAGGCACAAAACGAAAGGAAAGTCAAGGATAATGAATCAAAATCAAGCAAAAGAGTATTATAAAAAATTATTTGTGAACTATCCTGATGTGCTGTCTGTCGAAGAAGCAACAACTTTACTCGGTTTCAAAAGCCAGACTGCCATCATCAGAAGAATCCATCAACATAGAATTCGCTGCCTGAAAGTCGGACGATCTTTCATGATTCCGAAAGAATATCTCATCGACTATCTTTTGGATAGCTAAATTATATAGCCATTATATTACATAGCGCACCACTTTTCAATAAGAAAAGAGTGCGCTTTTTATTTTCAAACGAAAGGCGGTTGATTTTTTGAACACAAGCTGGAGCAAAACGTTGAAAAAGCCACATGACCCTTGACTACTTTTACGGACAAGCCGGAGAACTGTTTTCGTTCTACCGCATTCCCAAGGCTCTTTTTCAGGAGCCACGGTTCCAGAGTCTGTCCACCGATGCAAAAACCCTGTACGGCATCCTGCTGGACCGCATGAGCCTGTCTGTGAAAAACGGCTGGCTGGACGAGCAGAACCGGGTGTTCATTATCTTCACGATAGAGGATGTCAAGAGGGCGTTGTGTTGCGCAGACAACAAAGCGACCAAGCTGCTCCGGGAACTCGAAAAGTTTGGTCTGATTGAACGAAAACGCAGAGGTCTGGGAAAGCCAAGTTTGGTGTATGTGAAGAACTTTTCGGCAGAATCGTCAAAATCAATATTCCAAAATCGTGATTTTCACGATTCTGGAGGCTTCAAAAACGCAAGTCAAGACCCTTCAAAATCACGATGTAATAAGACTAAAGAGAATGATACTGAAATGAGTGAGACTGATCCATTCTATTCTGAAGAAGCGGATGGGATGAGCAAACGCACCCAACTGGAAGAATATTTTTCTCAGTCTTTGGAGATAGACCTTTTGCTCCGGCTCTGCCCGGATGACGAGGACATTATCTACCAGATCGTAGACTTGCTGGTGGACACCTGCGCTACCAACCGTAAGCTGCTGCACATTGCTGGGGACGATAAGCCCGCCGAGATGGTATGCAGTCGGTTTATGAAGTTGAACGCCGACCACATCCGCTTTGTGCTGAAGTGCCTTGCAGAGAACAGCAGCCCGATCCGAAACATGAAACAATACCTGCTCGCTTCTCTGTACAACGCACCCACCACGATGCAACTTTCCTACCAGAACCAAACCAACCACGACTTAGCGATGCGGAGGTGATGAAAATTTCAAAGAAAGCAACCACAATAGCCATCGTCAACCAGAAAGGCGATATCATCCGTTCCGAAGGAACCGCCATGGTGATTCCCGATGAATGACCGCCGTGACCAGCAGCTTCACTTCCGGGTCAGCAAGCCGGAGTTGGAACGGATTCGGAACAAAATGGAAGCCAGCGGCATTCTGAGCATTGGCTCCTATCTGCGCAAAATGACGCTGGACGGATACTGTCTGCAACTTGATCTGCCGCAGCTGCGCCGGATGGCATATCTTTTGCAGATGTGCAGCAACAATCTGAACCAGTACGCCAGAGCTGCCAACGAAAACGGTCAAGTCTATGCCGCCGATCTGGAGGACTTGCGCGCCCGGCTGGACGAACTGATCCGCATCAGCAAGCAGATTCTTTCGCAACTATCCAATCTTTGATTTTTACCGCAGTCGGAGGGCTACGGTTTTACATAGCGGTTGACATCCTTGCTTCCCAGTAGCCGATACCTTTATAATAGGCTGAATAAAAATGGTTGTGTTCAATATACTATCTGCGCTGAAGAAGATTGTCCCCTTCCCTGCATCTTTCTTTGTGACTTTGATAATAAAACAGCCGTTCACCCCGTCCAGCTATGTGGCCGGGCCGTGCAGACGAAAAATGCAGCACTGAAAAAATAATGTCCCAATGCCGAATATACTCTACTATATTGCCATCCAAATCCTTACGCAAAAAATTTATCTTCCAGCATCAGGCACAGGCAGTGATAAATAGGCAAATGCAGTTCTTGAATCATATAAGTTTCTGTCTGAGGAACTTTAATGCACACATCACTCATATCTTTCAGTTTGCTATCTTTTGCTCCAGTCAAGCCGATAACCTTCAAGCCTTTTGCGTGAGCGGTAGTCGCTGCAAACAGCACATTTTTGCTATTACCACTGGTCGAAATACCAAGGAATACATCTCCTACCTTGCCATAACCGTTGACCTGCTGTGCAAAGCAGAGCAGCGGCTCGCAGTCGTTCATGTACGCTGTGGACAGAGCAGGATGACCGTCCAGTGCAATGGCAGGAAGTGCTCCCTGTAAGTTTTCGGCAAGAACAGAACCGAGTTCTTGATTCTCAGCTACGAGTTTTTCTGCGAAGGTCGTTTCTGGCTTGCGAGGCATTTTGAAGCCTTTCATCAGTTCGCCGACAATATGTTCGGCATCTGCTGCGGAGCCGCCATTGCCAGCCACGAGCAGCTTTCCGCCATTTTCATAGCACTCTTCCATTATAAGATACGCCGCAATAATGTCATCTTTTGCCGATTCCAAAGAAGGGTATCGCTCTACCAACAGATTGATATGCTTCATCAGTCGATTTTCGAGTTCACGCATTTTATAATTTTCTCCTATTTCAAATATTGTTCCACAAAGTTTTTCAGAGACGATACTGTTACGGTCTGACCGTAAGCCCCATTTCCAACAAGGGCAGTCCGACAACCAGCATTTTGGCCCGCTTTAATATCGTTCTCACCATCACCAACCATCCAAGACTGAGCTAAATCAATGTTGAAATCTTGAGCAGCTTTCAACAACATCCCCGGCTTTGGTTTGCGACAGTTACAATCAAACTTCAACTCTGGACGCTCTCCTTCATATCCCTTATGCGGATGATGCGGGCAGAAGTAGATAGCATCCAAGTAAGCTCCTTCTTTGCCCAGAAGTGTCTCCATTTTATTGTGGATTCTTTCCAGTTCTTCAAAAGACACTTCCCCGCGAGCAATCACGGGTTGATTTGTGACAACGATTGCCAGATACCCAGAAGCATTGATTTTCTTGATAGCCTCCACTGCACCGTCCAAAAGTTCAAACTCATCAATATTCCGTAAGAATCCGACATATTTATTGATTGTGCCATCTCGGTCAAGGAATACTGCCTTCTGCTTGTTTTGCAGATTCTTCTCGGAGACACGTCCTGCCTTGTAATCCTCACAGACAGCATAATAACGCTCTGGTGTACCCATGTCCTTCACATATTCCGGGCTGTCATAACAAAACATTTTTCCTGTGCCAGCGAGGGGTTTTAGGAGCTGACGATCCAAATCAACTTTAATAGGCTTTCCGTTTTCTCCGACTGTACCAACCCTGTCTGCATCAATTCCAGACTGCTCTAGAACTTTCGGATTGATAACATGGAGACCAGCGTTTACACGATTTCGATAGTATTCTGGGCGAGAATCCTCTTTTGCCAGCCATTGTTCAACTGCACCATTTTTATCGGCGACAAGTAAGCCGCTATCATACGGATGGCTGTTTGGGTGCGTGAAGAGCGTGACCAACCCGCCATGCTCTTTGTGGAAAGCAACAAACCGATTAAAGTCCACATCAAACATAGCATCGGCATTTAGCAGTAGAAAATCTTCTTTCAGATTTAATTTGAAGAGTGCGCCAGCATTACCTAGTGGAGTGTTTTCTACGAGATACTCAATATTCACACCCCACTTACTGCCGTCTCCGAAATGCTCCTCGATTTTTTCGTGCAGATAGGACACCGTAAGAATAATATCCCGAAACCCCTGTGAAGCCAAAGAGCATATCTCGCGCTCCAGAACCGGAATGCCGTCAATTGGAATCAGTGGCTTTGGAATATCAGGGAACAACTCGGAAATTCGGGTACCTCGTCCACCAGCCATGATGATTGTTTTCATGCTTTCACCTCCGCATCAACCGCTCTATATAAGGGTGTATGATGTTGTAATTTGCCTTTATAAATATTACGAGCGCAACCATTTCCATCAAAAAACAAATCCATAGTCCTGGCATTACAAAAGTCAGGGCCATTGAGAGCAACACCGCTGCCAGCCATGCTGTATTCTTTCCCCACTCAATATTCAAAGTAAAATATCTCCGGGAATGTCGAATGCGGATGAGGAACAGGAATAGATAAGCCGCAAAGGTCGAAAAACTGGCAGCTTGGAGACCGATAAAATAGACGCACCCGATATTAACGCCAAAATTGAGGAGGGCTGCAAAAATCGTGGTTGCAAGGCTTCTGGACGTTTCCTTAGAGATTTGGTATCCCATTCCGAGAAAGCCGCAAAGCGCACTGAATGCTGCTCCCAAATAAAGAAACCCAGTGTATCTCCATGCCTCTTTGTATGCCTCGGAAACGAACAGCTCGATTACAATTTTCGTTGCCGGAACTGCACAAAGGCACATGGAAAACAAAAGCACATAATATTTCCTGAATATCTCGCTGAAAAACGCATCACGGTTCGGCGTATCGTATTCTTTGATTGCAGTCTCCTGCCATGCCAGATAAAAAATGCTAGTCACCGTGGTAAGGATCGTCGGAAATTTTGTTGCCATTGAATAAATGCCGTTGAACGCTGCGCCCAGAGCAAACAAAATGATATAGCGGTCTGAAGAGTTCACTACCCACCAGCATATCGTATTCGGCACGAGCGGCGCAGAGTATCTTAAGATTGGCCCTAGAACTTCCTTTGACATGCGCTCCCGAAGCGCTGCAAAGATTTCCTTGTGCCGTGCGAGCATCGTAACGATGCAGACACCGTAAGCGCACGCCTTCGAAACAATCAGGACTTCCACACCCAGATGGAGAATCATCAGGCCGACGACCTCCATCACAAGCATTACAACGCTGTTCAGAACGCCATAAAATGCATATTCCTTGTTCAGGCCAAGGCCTCGTATGATATCCTGAAAAAGGATGAAGAACATCGTCAAAGCTAGCAAAAGTCCCACCCAAAGGGCATACTGGATATTTACGAAGGCACAGAAAACAGCAAACAGTATCTCTGTGACCAACGTTGTTAGACAGAGAAATTTGGTTGAGTTTCCGATGATTGCCTTACTCTGCTCTTTTTCAGACTCTATTAGGAATCGGAATACTCCATCGTTGAGCTGGAAAATGACCAGTGGCTGGATCATAGAGATCGTTGTCAGGACAACATCATAATACCCAAGTTCTTCCGGTGTAATGTAATAGGAATAGACCAAAACCATCACATAGGAAAGGATTTTGGTGCCAAAGTTTCCAATAGCGTAAATCACCGTATTTTTAGCTAGTTTTGAACCCGATTTCATGTACTAAAGAACCTCTTTCATGCTTGGAAATTTGCCTTGATAGGGCAAATCTTTATACACATATAACACCTGACACATCGTTTTTCATCAATTTCAGGGTATTCAAATCCTTCCTCGTCTTTTACCATGCAAATTGCATTTCGAGAGCAAACAGCATAGCAGGCCGTGCAGCCGCAGCACTCTTCTTTTCTGTTATACAGTATCGGTATCTCTTTCAACATGATTTTCCCTCATAACAAAACACATCCAATAATCGGTATATTTAGTTACCTTCATTTTTCCCCCCCCCATGAGTTTTTTGATTACGGATTTTACGATTTTCTTGACCTTTGTTTTGGAGGATTCGCAGAGATACTTTTTGCTCAGTTCCTCAAAAGGCATCCGGTTCATATCCTTGAAAAAAGAGTCTCTTTGCAGTGGCTTTGGGTAGGGCTGGTATTCCGCCTTATTGTCTCGGACACCGTCCTCATAAGATACGCTCTTTATCGTCAATCGTTCTGATATTCCCGCAAACAGTTCTTTGCCCTTTTCAGACCGTACAATAACAAGGGAAATGCCTTTGTTGTCATTCATTTCAGGTGCTACGTTATCGATCCCCCAAAAATCGGCAACCGTCAAATCGGATTGTTTCAGTTTTTTGGCCAAGCATTCATAGCAAGAAGGGCGTAGGGAAAGGTTGCTGACGAAGAGCGAAAAGTACGGATCAACATGCCGCGAAATATGTACGACCTTATCACTGGCATCTATCTCTTTCATATTGAATCCGTTCCAGTCCTTGTCATCTTTGCATCGAAAACTTACATATGTGACCTTCGAGCCATACTCTTCTTCACGAAATTCAACATATTTCCGCCACAGTTTAGGCGATGGCGCACCATGGCATATAACATCGACACAATATAATTTTTCATAGGCTTTGCCAAGATATGCTTTCAGTCCGTTGACCTGACAACCCGTTCCTGTAAACAGAACCGTCCGACCGGATTCCAAATCTTCCTTGACCTGCCTAAAAGTATTTCCTAACTTTGCCTGCAGGTATTTAGAACCCCGTATCTTTTCAAGGCCATTGCTATCCGTAATGCGAATAAACTCCGCCGAATAGCAATCTTCTGACATTGCCACACCGTATACAGCACCATTTTGGGCAAGTATATGTTCTGCAAGAATCGTTATCATTCCGCCGGAGGAGCTTTTCAGGCGGATGTTTTCATCTAGACAGTATGCTGCATATACGTCCATACTCTGATCCACCTTCTGTTTTATGCAGATATAATCTTATTCAAAGTTTTCCGGGAGAAATTGAGTTTTTCTTCTAGTATTTTTGAAAGTTTGTTATAGTTGATGTGTTCAATAAAAGAAGTATCGTTGTCAATTCTAGTATCAAGCCCAAGGGGTTCAAGCAAATCTGTGAATCTAGTATCTTCCCCTTGCTCAGAATTGTATACTGTATGACATGAAAACTGCTTTTTCATTATTATTGAAAAAACAGCGGCATGAAAACTGGAGGTAAAAATATAGTCCGCGTGCTTTATTAAGTAAAGGAATTGCCCAACCGTTACAAATTTTATTGTCTTATACCTTTTGAACCCGTTATTCCCACGGGTCATCAGTATAACAATATTCTGTACTCCAATCGCAGAGGACAACTGGTTTATTTTTTGTTCTATCGAATCATCCATACCATTTGGTATATATACAAAGATATATCTTTTAGGAATTTTAATGTACTCCATCAATGTTTCCCACTGTTCTTTTGGTATTAAAAAAGTCGGATCAAGAACAATATCTACGTTTTTCCCACTAAGTGTTTCTATTAGTTTTTTTGAACTGCATTCTCGTACTGATATGTAATCAAGCCTCTCAAGCGATTTTCGCATTTTTTCGTATTCTGATGCAAATTGAGGTTCAATCGAACTCTTGGGCAAACTCGCAGCATATGACTTTCGTACAATAGCGTCATTTCCAAAATCAAGAAAATATTCCGGAAAGTAATTTCTCGGATGCCAAATCTGGTCACTTCCACAAATCATTAAATTATACGCTGAACTCATTTCTTCTAATTTATGAGCATTAGAAATCTGATATAATTTTACATTATTCTCCTTGCAAACTTTATTGATCATTTCTTTGGTTTTGCAATACGGCATCAAATGTCCACTCAGCGGACTATACCGTTCCAGTATGCATCTGATTTTATTTTTCATGGTTCTCGGATGATACGAAATATAGTCAATTTCTCCATCGTAGTCGCTTCTTACGAGTTGCATCATTGCGATAGCCTGAAGGATTTGCCCATAATTCATAACATTATCTGCATTGCACCAACTAAGTATCAATATTTTTCCGCTCATTGCTCTTTCTCCCACTGCCCATTCCTAATATTCTCCACGCCAAAATGTCATATACAGATATGTCACACTCACTCTGGCTTGATTTATTTCAGCATGGACTCAAATATACCTTTGAAATCTGCGCCACTTCTCGTTAGCGTGTAAAGTGCCTGATATTTTTCTTGGCACAAGCTTTTCTTCTGCGGATTTTTCTTCACAGCCAGAATTTTTTCCAAAAATTCTTCCGCTGTGTTTGCCTCTGTGATAAACGGTTCTGCTTCCTCATATCCAATCAGGGCATGATGGCTACCGACTACTGTCAGTCCGTAAGACAAAGCCTCCGCGACTTTGACTTTCATTCCCGCCCCTTCAAAAACTGGAGCAACATACATATCTGCATTCAAGAAAAATGGAGACATCTCTTTCGGCGAATCAATTAGTTTAACACGCGCAGTTTCTTCTGCCAATTTCTTCAAATCGTTTCCTGGGTTTCTTCCTGCAACGATCAGGCTGTATTCTGGCAGCATCCCTCGGACGTTGAACTCTTTCCAGACTTTTTCAATAAACCACTTGATTCCATTTGCATTCGGGCCATAATACAGCGACCCCGTTGCCAGAATGTACGGTTTCGGAAGGGTCTCGCTGTAGTCTGCGTTTTTGTGGTTCATATCCATGCACACCGGCACGATCACTGCCCGTCCAGCCACATCCTTCCCATACAATTCGCAAGCACGTGACAAATCTTCTTTCGTCAAGAAGACCAGCCTGTCCGCCGTCTTCATGACTTTTTCTTCACGTCTTGCAATCAACCAACCGTTTATATTGTTGCGCAACCAATATTTATCATGTACTTTCCCTTTTGCGGATGTGTAAGACATGTCTCGCTCAATATTATGGACACGAACAACTGCTTTCAACCCGTGTTTATGCGCCCAATCCACGATAAAATCGTTGTAGGAAAAATCGATAAACACTGCATCATACATTTTGGGGTCCAGAGATTCTGTTGCCCTTTTCCATTCCTGATAATACCGTGTAGTTACGCCGCGGAACAAGTTGAGTACTTTTACGGCAACAGAATTGTTGTCGTTTAATATGTACTTCCTTCGTACCCTAATTGTTTCAAATTCAGTCTCGTCATAGTCCGGCCCAATGTAATCCACAAATGCAAAGTTGCATAAAGAGGACAGGGACTGGATTATGCCGATTCCACCACCATATAATTTAGAAGGTGCTTCAAACGAGAAAGTTAATATATTCATATGTCCATCCTTTTTAGTGATTTGAGTAGAAAGATAATTAAACGAATGCCACGAGTACAATCAGAACTGTTGCACAGACTGTTAAATTGTAAATGCAGCATGGTATTCTTTTCCTTAACTTTTCACTTCCCTTCGCTGCAAGGTAACACAACGGTAATGACATAAAAAATTTATGTCGTGTGTCAATTGCATCATACGTAATTGAATAAATCATTACAATGCTTATTAAAATTCCTACCCAGATAAATGTTTCTTTCTTTTTTTCTTTCCAGTTCGTCAGTACACCGACACCTGCCAATGGCAAGATCCAGAGGTTCCAAACGGACATTATATAATAAACGCCGGGTACATTGCATCCGCTAACATCGATTCCAGTTCCAAAGAATTGTCTCCAATGCAATAGATATTTGCTTTGATTAAAGATGTTTGGAAAAAGCAAAAATTTTATGGATTCTGATATTTCCGGGGAAGAAATAGTCCATGAAAGGCCGACAATTTGCTTTACAATATCTATAACACTGCTTCCGAAAATTAAAACGACTAATTCTCCCAACACAACATATACAGCTATTTTTTTGTGTTCCGAGTAATAAAGCATCAATGGGATTATAAGCACTAAAGAATAGTATCTCAGCATCACGGCCATCACGAAAAGTAATCCACATTTCAAGTAGACCCATACTCTTTTCTGCGCGAAGGTTTTATTTTCTTTTAACTGGCATAGTACAAAGAGCAAAGAAACAATTGCCCACATATAATAAATGTCGCGCATCAGCTGAAACGATTGAACCATGAATGGAGCACAGAGTGCAAGTGATAAAAAAACTTGTATTTCGCGGATATTTCTGTGCTCTGACGCAACGACATGGCCAAACCTTAAAGCTGTGTCCAATGAAACTAAAATTTGAAACGCATAAACAAGATAAACATTTACTCCTGTCGAAAAAACAGGAAGTGTAAAAATGCACAGAGAAATAAAATTTGTATAAATGAAATACCCGATAGTACTTACTCCGACTTTTTCAAAACGCGATGCAACAGAGGACAATTGTACCCAACTGAAGCCCTTCGATAATTTTTCAGCGCCTTGGTAATGAGCCAGCATATCCGCTCCGGGAATGCCATATCCAAAAGTATTAGATTGAGCATTGATAAATGATACATAGTAAATCATTGCAGCAATATAAATCAACGCCATACCAAATACTTTTAACTGATCTGCTTGGTTCAGTTTTCTTATGTCTCTACCAAGTACAGAAATTCCTATTGCCAAAACTGTAATAATTATCACTTTGTTTTAACTCCATCTACTCTCGCGAACTATTACGTTCTCTTTGATCTAGGGCGCTCACAGTAGGGCGCCACTGGATGATGATCTATATCCAAAATTTTTGGACCGATACAGGCCACATTAGGATGCTTATCGCCAACCTGTACTAATTTTTCAATAAAGGCAGTATCTATGATTTCCAAATCATTATTTAAAATCAAAGAATAATCATAGCCCATTTCTATTGCATACCGAATGCCAATATTCTTTCCGGCTGCATAACCTGTGTTTTTTTCGTTCTTGTAAAAATGATATTCCAAATTTACAGACTCTTTTTTCAAAACATCAGCTGATTCGTTTGGAGAGCAATTATCTACCACATATATATCAAATAGGGCGTCATCCAACTTTTTTAGTTTCTTGATTAGTTTAATTGTCATTTCATATGTCTTGTAATTCAGAATAATTACTAGTACTCTTTTTATGATTATATATTCCTTTTTATAAGCGTCACTTTTGATATATTCGTAATAGAAATTGTCAACCTCAAATGTCTTTTGATATTTTTCTTACAGCCTTTTTGTCCGAATTAACTTTAATAGATGCATTCTGTTAGCCAAACTGATGCTCTTTTGCTTTTTTCATGGATTCATTAAAATTTCCAATTTTTCTTGCTGGACCGCCACCATAAATTGTTCCGCTTGGGATATCATTTGTCACTACTGCGCCAGCTGCAATAATAACATTGTCACCAATTGTTACATCATATAGTATTATTGCATTTGCTCCGATAAAAACATTGCTTCCAACACGAATCTCTCCTGTTCTGCCTTTCCAGTTGAAAGTTGGTTCCATATTGGAAAACACAAAATGGGTCACATCATGTGTAATGAATTTCACACCTGTTGCAACAGACACATTATCTCCAAAAGAAATCAGATACGGCTCGGTATTAAAGTTCACTATATTAAAATAGCAGTTTTTTCCTTGTGCTTTAAAATAGCGGTGTTTCAGTGTCCACTCTGCTCTTTTAAACCCATTTTTCAGAAGGAGTGTTAACATTACCCCCCCCTGATAATTTTATTCATATCAGTTTCTCTCCTAAATCACAAATATTTATTTCGTACCAAAAATGATTTGCATAAATTTATCTGCGGCTGCCGATGCCGAGTATCTTTCCTTAGCAAATTGATATGCATTCCGGGAATAATACTCAAGTTCATTTGGGGTATAGTCGTTCACCTTTTTTATAGTAGAAATAAATTCGCTTATATCGTTTTCGGCAACAAGATGTCCATTATATCCTTCAATTATCTGTTCTGATATTGCACCAACATTGAAAGCAATCACTGGTCTTGCATGAAGATATGCATCAACTATTACGCCACTTTGAGTTGCTGTAGCATATGGAAGTACTAACCAGTCTGCTTTTTCAAATTCCTCAATCATTTCTTGATCAGACACTTCGCGGTCGATTACTGTGACGTTTGAATACTGCTTCAGCTGATTCACTAGCACTTTGCTTTCTTCGTCAGGTTCTCCGACTATACGATAGGATACTTTTGGTGTACCCGACACAATTTTGAGAAGTCTATCAAATCCTTTATATTTTCGAATTCTACCAAAACACAGAAAAACACCAGTATTTCTTGGTATTGAATAGGGCGGGAGATCACGCCATAATTCCAGACAGCTTATTTTTTCCTGCGGTATTTTGCACCGACGTGAAAGTTCTTCTTTAAACATTGTATTGCGCAGAATGATGTGATTTGCCATATGACATGTAACATAATTACATAGATCCATAGCCTTGTTCCCGTCATGTGGGATCACATCATGAACAGCAACGATTTTTTCACATTGGGGACAAAGCACCATTAACGCTGCATTCCAAAGATGTTGACTTTCAAAATATAAATGCGTTATTTTTTCTCTTTTTATAGTCCTAGCAATCGATAGAAGAACATCAACACGAAATGTTCCTTTACCTATGCCAGGTCGCTCTGGGCAATTACAATAGATATTGTGATCATCAAAAGTGGCGCTTTTGCTTTTCGGATTCATAATTCCAATCGTATAGACTTCTGTCTGATTCTTTAATGCCTTGTACATACTATAAACAACATTTTGATGATCAGCATTATTAGAAAAAGATATGAGGCACAACTTATTGATTATTTTTTTTTCTTTTATATCCGGCATTCACAAACTCCATTATTTTCTTTGTACGAATTCTTCTGGCTTATAATAAATCACTCTCGTTCCACCGTCCTCAAACTCAAACGGGATGTACATCAAATCCCGCATTGCCCACCGGACGGAATCCTGCCGATCCGGCTGGACATAAAAAACAAGGAACCCACCGCCACCGGCACCGAGAAGTTTGCCCCCAAGTGCACCTGCAGCAATACCTTTGGCATATAATTCATCAATGCTGTTGGTTGATACCGCCGAACCTGTCTGCCGTTTCAATTTCCACGTGTGGTCAAGCATCCGGCCAAAATCGTCAAGATCCGTATCTTTATCCGTTAAAATATGCTCTGCATCATCCACCAACGACAGCATTTCTTTGAGCTGTGCAGTTTTATCCTGCTTTCCAGTTGCGTTTGCTTTCTGCACATCCGAAGAAAATCTCGTAAAACCAGTAAAGAACATCATCAGATTCTGGTTCAATTGTTTTTTGCGTTCAGGCGAAATAATTACAGGGAGTACTTCATAGCCTTCTGCTCCAAAATTGATGCGATTGAATCCGCCAAAAGACGCAGCAATCTGATCTTGCCAACCACCTGCCTCTTGACAAAGATTTCGCTCAAGATAAATTGCATCATCCGCAAGCTTTTTCTTATCGGCATATTTTCCCTTCAGGGCATAAAAGGCATTTAACATACCAACTGCAAAAGAACTGGAGGTTCCCAAACCCGAACGCGCCGGAAGATCTGCTTCATATGTAAGACGCAGCTCGTGCATATCAAGCATTTTCATAGCATTACGAATTGCGGGGTGCTGGATGTCTTCGACACTCGTTACACGTTCCGTTTTTGAATAAGAAAGTTCCGTGGAGTAGTCAAAAAAACGCGGAAGATGCCGCACTGTAACATAGCAGTACTTGTCAAATGTCGTGGATAGCACGGCTCCACCGTTTTTTCGAAAAAACTCTTCCATATCGGTTCCGCCGCCGAAAAAGGACATTCGAAAAGGTGTCTTGGTAATAATCATGATTTTCCTCCCAAACTCATTCGTTATACTTTTATGTTTTTCAAATATACTCTTTATTTTGCACCCTGCTTGCTCAAAACGGACTCAACAGTCTTAAACAAAATTTTGATATCCAGCCACAGCGAAGCGTTCCGAACGTAATACATTTCCATTTTCTGCCGTTCGCCGCTTTGGTAGGTCGCATTATTTCGCGCATAGGCCTGCCAGTATCCGGTAACACCCGGCTTTACAGCCAGCAGTACATCGTGGGTATCTTCATAATAGGTCTGAATTTCCGACTCAATCAGTGGGCGAGGGCCTACCAGACTCATATCATTGCAAAGTACATTGAAAAGCTGCGGCAATTCGTCCAGACTGGTTTTCCGTAAAAAGTTTCCAATCTTAGTTATGCGTGGATCATTGTCGATTTTGAATTCCGTGTAGTACTGCTTTGCCTGCTCCGGCGTAAGCAGATCGATCATTTTATCGGCGTTCATGTACATACTACGGAATTTCCACATCTTAAAAGGCTTTCCGTTTTTGCCGATTCGGACATGACCGTAGAACACCTTTCCCGGGTCATCAACATAAACCAAAATTGCTGCGATCAGCATGATGGGTGACAAAATGATTAAAGCGGCAGCAGAGGCCACAATATCAAACGCTCTTTTCACAAACGCATAGCATCGGCGTTTTACACTTGGTGATTCTTGCACATAATAGTTCATAGAACCGTTTGCAGTTGTTTTATTTCCAGCAATCATTCAATATCTCCTCACTCGATCATCCCGCCTGAGCGGTTTCCTTTTCGCAATTCGCCACAAGCCGAATCGTCCCTCAACAACGCATAAAGCCGTTGATTCTCTTTTTTGTTCGACTTTTTTCAACCCGCTTTTGCCGTAACGATTTCGGCTTATACCGCCTGCCTAGATGGGTGCTTCGGATTGCTTTTCTCCCACCGCATCCCGATGGCATCCAGCTTTGCAATACGCTCCTCTGTCAGAACAGCGCAGCTTTTTTCGGGATTATGGCGGGTATACCGCTGCCGCTTGACCCAATTCCCGAGGTTGTAACCGCCCGGTGACACATATTCTGCCGGGACGTTCAGGTCGCCGTGGGCATCAAAGTAGCGCTTCGCTTCCTGATACCCTTCGTTCCACTGGCGGTCATTGCGGTTGCCCCAGTACATCTCGATTCTGTTCAGCCGTTCAACCTGCTCGTCCGTCAGCTTTCCTTTCGGATACGCCCATTGCTGGCTTGCGACCCATTGTCCCAGCCGTTCACCAGCCGCTGTTACGTAGGACCGGGGGATGTTCAGGTTACCGTTCTCCTCATAATAGGCCGCAGCCAGCGCATAAGCCTTTTCCCACTTGGCATCGAAAATGTTCCACACCATGCCGATTTCATCAAGCTGCGCAATGCGTTCTTCCTTCAAATTGCCATTCAGCTTCTGCTGCCGTGTTTTGATGAGCCACTTGCCCAGAGGGTAGCCGTCCGGGTCCACATACTTTCCAGCTACCATCAGATTCCCATAGGTATCATGATATTTTTTCGCCTTCTCAAAGCCACGCTGCCACGCGCTCTCTTTCTGATTTCCCCAGGCCATACCAATGCTGTCCAGCCGCGCGATCTGCTGTTCCGTCAGATTTCCGGAGACTCTCCCTTCGCGCACCCCGCGCTGTGTGACGATCCACACCCCAAGGCTCAGGCCAGCAGGTGTCTTATACTGCTTCGGCACTTTTAAGTCGCCGTGTTCCGCATAGTAGATACTTGCCTCAGAAAAGTAGTGCTCCCAACTGGAAGAAAGGCTTTCCTGCAGCCGTTCAAACAGTATCCGGCAGTCATGCACCTGCTCGATGACCTCGAACCGCTCGGTGACGATCTTATCACTCTCGCCGTTGGCATACAGACGGTGGACAGCCTCCTGCATCTCGCTTTGCAGACCGGAAATACTGGTCAAGCCTTCAAAATTGTTGACCACATCGAGAATCAGCGGGGCTGCGGTATCTCCAGCAGTTAGAGCGCGTCCGATCTGCTGCTTGTAGATGATGGGCGAAATCGTCGGTCGGAATAGAATGACCCCGGAAATACCCTCCACATGAACGCCCTCATTGAGCATATCGATGCAGAACAGCAGCTTGAGCCTGTCACTGATGTCCGTCTTGAAGTCTGCAAACGCCTTGTCGGTATTCGGATTATCCGAGTAGGCTTCGTACACCACCACGTCCGGGTTGACCCCTGCGAACCACTCCGGCACGTGGGATACCATCTCGTCCATGTGCTCTTTGTTGGCGCAGAACACGATGTATTTTCCAGATTTGTTTGTAATATGATGGGAAAAGACCCTGTCCAAGCCGTCTGCCTGCTCCAGTGCGCGGCGCAACGCGTCCAGATATTTCTGGTTCACATCCTGAATGCCCTGTGTCCGCAGGTTGTCCACCCGTGTCTGATACTTTGCAAGCGCTTTCTGGTACTGATACACGGTGGTCACATATTTCGGGGCAGGCAAAATGCCCCTGACGACTGCTTCGCCAAGGGTCATGTCGCTCGCAACACGGTTGTCAAAAAGCTCTTCGGCCATGTCGCGGTTATTATCCAAATATCGGATGTTTGTTGCCGTCAGCCCAAGAAGTTTTGCGTCCGGGCATAACTTTAATAGAGCCACCGTGCTTTCGCCCCAGCATTCCGCACCGGCACGGTGGAACTCATCGAGTATAATATAGGCGGGCTTCTGCGCTGCTATTTCGCCCAGCTGCGCCTGCGTACAGCACATCAGTTTGGCGTAGGTGTAAAAGCGAACATTTTCCAACGGAAACTCCGGGTCGTTCCTTTTCAGGCTCTCCAGCTGGGTCTTAAAGATATACTCACTGGGAGAAAGCCAGATCACGACCTTCCCCGGGTTGTCCTCGATCAGCTTGAACGCAATATAGCTCTTTCCGGTGCCGGTCGGGTGGACAATCGCAGCCTTGCCGTATTGCTCCATCATCCGGATCGCCGCACGATATGCTTTTTCGTTGTGCTCAAACAGACGCAATGCCACTCTGCTCACCCCTTCCCGCGATAAAGGGGTATCCTCCACAGTGAAAATGGAAGGTTATGGTAAAAAATCGTCGTTATTCCATCAGATTTATCATTTTCCTACTCTTCATAGACACCTGATGGGAGAAAATCCGGTTCATCTCCCGGCGCTTTCGGGTCAGATCAGAGTGCACATAACGCTGCAAGGTGATGTTGGCATTGGCGTGTCCTAACAATTCGCTGAGGGTCTTTACATCGCACCCCGCCTGCAGACAGGTGGTAGCAAAGGTATGGCGCAGCGCGTGCGGACGTACCTGTCGGACAGCTGCCTGTTTCAGATATGCTTTGATGCTTTTCCGATAGCAGCGGGGTTCTGTGGGTTTGGATTCAGTACCAGATAGAAACCATGTGGAATTACTGGCGTTTCCGCGCAGCTTCTTTAGCATAATAAACAGCTGTTTCGGGATTGGAATTTCCCGGCGGGAAGTGCGGGTTTTCGGCGTCTGGATAACCACCTTTGTATGCCCGTTTCCGCAGGAAATTCGGCAGACTGTCCGGCTGATCTTCAATGTACCGGGTTTCAGGTCAAAATCCCCCCATTGCAGGCCGCAGATCTCACCAATGCGGAGTCCCAATTCCGTTCCCAGTAACAGGCCAATCTTGCGGGGCGTGGGGTTCTCCTGCACATACTGATAAATCCGTTGTTGCTCCGCCGGGGAGAGCGGCGCAGAAATTCTGTCGATAGATTTCGGCAGCGTTACTTCTAGCTCCATTGGGCGAATCAGGCGTAAATGTGCGGCATACTTGCAGATGCGGCGCAGCATCGAGAGGCATTCCCGTGCAGAAGAGTTACCCAGTGGCTTGTGTGCGGCATCCGTAGGCGCGATGATCTGCTGCATGGCCTGTTCTAGAAAGCTTTCGTCAAGGGACACAACGGGCACTTTACTCAAAACCGGAAGAAGATACTTGTGCAGTGTGTACGAATAATGCGCATAGGTGGATTCTTTTATACCGTTCTTCAGGGAGTGCAACCACACTTCGGCCAATGCTTCAAAGGTCAGGTCGGTTCTTTTCAGCTTGTAGAAACCAGCCTCTGCTTTCTTCTGAATCAGCACTCGTTTGACCTCTGCATAGACCGTTCCGTAGACGTAGCCCCACTGGATTTTGCCTTCCGATGTACGCGCTTTGATATAGCGGCCTTCCCACCGGCCATCCTTGCGTTTGCGTATATTTTCTCCCCGTCGTGCCATTTTTGTTTCCTCCTGCGTTTTGGACACCCATCTGACCACTTATTTTGTTCACATGCGTTTTCATCTGGATTTTTCATGCGAACCTGGGCATTGTGCAAAAAAACTCCACTTTCACGAAGCTTTTTCGAAGACCATGTGGGATACATTTATATAATTTTCTATTGAATCCCAGATATAACCATGATAAAATAATAAGAGAATTCAAACAACGATGTCGAAAAATCGGTATCCTCCATTTTCACTGTGGAGGATACTTTTTTTGTTTTGTCGATAAATATTCTCTCTCGCAATAACGCAGCTGCGTATGTTGAACAGCCCGAACTTCTGTAGTCTTGCTATCACGCTAACAGGGTTCTTTTCCCGCGCCCTGTTTGATGAATCGGAGCAGGAGATCCACCAAATCATCTTCTTTTGGGCATAATAGAAAAGGCACCGGAGCCTTTCCTACCTTTTGGATATGTAGAAAGCTCAGGTGCCTTTTTTCGTTTTTGCAGTATAATCAAATTACAAACATCTTTTTGGTGTTAAATATTCCAAATCAAACCACTGTAAATCCGTCTAAAAAGTGAAGAAGGTATTCCAATACATAATGACTACAGGTTCCGCCGTGAAAAGAAATACGCTGAAGCAGACATTTGCTTTACTCCGGATGACAAAACACTGGTCATAAAAGGTATCCCCGTTCACTGCCACCCATTGGACATCATCCGATTTGGAGAATGAACATGATTCAGTCAAATAGTCGTTCTTTTAAAAATAAACCGCTGAGCAATATACAGCAGGCGCAATTCAGCATCAGCTGGAGATTTTGTCCTGTTTGCGGACACAAGCTCTACCAAAAAGATGAGAGCAGTTTAGGCACTATCCGCATAAAGTGCCTCCAGTGCGGCAATGTAGCAACGGTTAATTTAGCCTACCACAGGCGCTGATTACTTTATAGACAAAGCACAATTTTAAAAATCGGGTGCATTGCACCCTGAATATGGACTGTTCGTCACCGAGCAACGGGCCATTGCCGCAAGGCAATGTATG